>TBL_comb47_HYPODRAFT_10000129_pt1 | contig 94008 bp, 79 predicted proteins | sample TroBogypolimnion_40_FD_10682 | JGI IMG/M metagenome (IMG submission 10682) | reverse complement strand
TACCATTACAGGGCAAATCGGCGATGTAATGAAAGAATCGGCACAGGCAGCATTAAGTTATCTCCGTTCCAACACAAAGGGATTAAAACTCAACGCAAATTTCCACAAAGGGAAGGAAGTCCATATCCATTTACCAGAAGGTGCTATTCCTAAAGACGGCCCTTCTGCGGGCATTACCCTTGCAATGGCAATGTATTCAGCATTCAGCGGAATTGAAGCTAGAAATGATATAGCAATGACCGGCGAAATAACTCTCCGCGGCGATGTTCTTCCAATAGGCGGATTGAATGAGAAGCTTCTTGCGGCAAAGAGAAACGGAATTAGACAAGTACTAATTCCCAAAGAAAATGAGAAAGATTTAACAGAAATTAAAAAAGAGATTCTTGAAGGCATGACAATAATTCCTGTTAAGACAATTACTGAAGCAATGCCTTACGTTTTTGAAAAATTAAAAAAGAAGAAACGGTAACATTAAGATGAATACCATTGAACCGGTAAATAAAAATTTAGCCGATTCCGAAATTTATAAATTGCTTTGTAAGCAGATTGATGCTATTTGCGTATCTGAAGAGCCTATTATATCGGTATTCGGGAATGTTGCTGCTGCCATTAAAGATGCATTCAGAAAAATGAGCTGGGTGGGATTTTATTTCCTTAAAAATGACCGCCTTATTCTCGGTCCGTATCAGGGGAAGATTGCCTGCTCATTTATTTATCTTGGCAAAGGCGTGTGCGGATTATCTGCAGCAAAGAAAGAAGCCATAATTGTAGACGACGTAAATAAATTTCCGGGGCATATTGTGTGTGATTCGGATGCCCGTTCCGAAATTGTTATTCCTATTATTAAAGACAATATTATTTACGGCGTTATGGATATAGACAGCTGCCGCTATTCCGCATTTAATGAAACCGACCGCTCATATCTTATTGAGATTGTGAGCTTAATTACACGTAAACTTGATTTTGAGAAAATTAAGCATATATTAATATAAGGCTTTAGGAATATTTTATTCCGGCTTTTATTTTTTATTTATTTAATGATTTATTCAGGTAAATATGACGTTTATTGTAACAGCCAGAAAATGGCGCCCGCAAAATTTTGATGATGTTGTAGGGCAGGAACATATAACTAAGACACTAAAAAATGCAATAGTAAATAACCGTGTTGCTCATGCATATATTTTTGCAGGCCCCCGCGGAGTAGGCAAAACTACTACTGCAAGAATTCTTGCAAAAAGCCTTAACTGCCTCCACCCTGTTGATGGTGAACCGTGCAACAAATGCGATATGTGCACCGCATTTCTAAATTCTCAATCTATGGATATAATTGAAATAGACGGTGCTTCCAACAGAAGGATAGAAGAAATACGCACTCTGCGCGAATCGGTTAAGTATGCACCTACAAAAGGGGAATACAAAATATATATCATTGATGAAGTGCACATGCTTACAACCGAATCTTTTAATGCGCTTCTTAAAACTCTTGAAGAACCACCCGAACACACCCTTTTTATTTTTGCGACAACAGATATTCATAAAGTACCTCTTACAATTATTTCACGGTGCCAGCGTTTCGATTTCAGAAGGATTGAACTTAATGCAATTAAAGCTCAATTGGCCGCTATAGCTACAGCTGAGAATATTACAATTGATGATAAGTCTCTTACTCTCATAGCTAAAAAGGCTGATGGCGCCCTGCGCGATGCACAATCCCTTTTTGATCAGATTGTAGCATTTTGCGGAGATAAAGTTGAATCCACACAATTATCGTCTATGCTTAATCTGATTGATGAGGACATTTATTTTGAAATTACCGATGCAATGCTGAAGAAGAATTTTTCTGCAGCTTTTGAAATTACCCAGCGAATGTACGATAACGGCTGGAATTTTGTCGATTTCCTGAACGGACTTAATGATCATTTCAGAAACATTATGACTGTTATTATACGCAAGGATGCAGTACTGGTTGAAGCTGCTGAAGTATATAAAAATTTGTATTTAAACTACCAGGATTCGTTTGCGGAAGGAGATGTATTAAGAGCTATTTCATTCGTGAACAAAACACAGTACGAATTAAAATCTGCCCCTAATCAGAAAACTAAAATTGAACTTGCTTTGTGCAATCTTATAGGGTTGGAAAAAAGCGCTACAATATCGCAATTAATTTCTAAAATGGATAAAGGGGATTATAATATTGCATCAGCTTCAAGTGTAAGCGAGCCTTATCTTAATCGTCCTTCGGGGAAATTATCAGGCGAAAGTAATCTGAGAGCCGTATTAAAAGAAGAAATACAGATTCCTGAAATTAAGAGTTTCGTAGCTCCTGCCATTACTCCGGGCGATAATGATTTTCAGAATGTTATTGCAGGCTGGCAAAGTTTTGTTGACCAGGTTAAGACTGAAAAATTCTTCTTTGGATCAATCCTCAATAATTCTAATCCGCTTACCTTTAAGGATAATAAACTTCATATAAAACTTGAAAATCCTGATGACAGGGATATTATGTCAGAGTATAAGACTTACCTTGATAAGAAAACTCAGCAGGTATTTGGTAAGAAAATCGATATAAATTTTTCAGGCAGCGGAGTGCAGGAAACAAATACAAATGTTTTTAATATGCCTAACGAGGCAGCTGCTCCTAATCCCTCTGCAGAAAATGAGGATGACCCTTTGATAAAATCTATTATCAATGAACTTGGCGGCAGAGAAATTAAAGAATAACTTTTCATTAAAAAGGGCTTATCTCTAAGCCCTTTTTTGTTAGAATAAATAATTCGAATCTTTTGATTTATTTTGCATTGTGATTAAAAAGCCTGATAGAAAACCACTCAATATACCGCCACAATTAGCAGCTATGTCTAATCTAAAAATTAAACACAACAGAATAAAATAGCCAACAAACAATAAAATATAAAATAATATTTGTTTACCCTTCCAACTTGAGTTATCCATAATTATAGTCATAAATCCGGCACTAACGAGACCTAAAATGGCACCTGATGCCGAAATTGTTGTAGGGTCAGGGCTCAAAACTAGACTTACCAATCCAGCACACATACCGGAGATTAAATAGATAGTAATTGCCCTAAATATTTTAAAACGATTTTTTAATAAAAGTGAAGCTAACAGCAACACTACGAAGTTACATAAAGTCAGGATTAGACAATTGTTTAGAAAAATTGAGGTCAGTATCCTCCACCATTGGCCATTTAAGATTTGCGCCCTATCAATTGCACCCCATTCAATAAGTTCATGTGTGCTTATATGGAAGCTATTCAAAATTAATATTGCTAAAAATGAAGCAATGTTAATATCCAGAAGCAAAGGCAAATCTAAATTATACTTTGAAGGAATAAATGGCCGTCTAAATTTTACCCACATTTCCCTTTCGTGTTTTTCTCCTTTTGCAATCCTTATATGTTTTTCATCTGTATAAGGGGGCCAAATTAAGGAAAACATATATAATAATGTGCCAAATAAACTCGCTGCTAAAATAATCCAAATACCAATCCTTTGAACTACATTAAACGAAGGTCTAAAAACGACAATATTATTATAATCAGCATTCGGATATATCGTCCTAATTGTATTTATAGCTATATCCCTATCTTCATTATTATTTTCTCTAATTAAGTTCCGAAAAGATGATATAGGTATTTCCCGTAATTTTTGTAAAGTTTCAAATCGAAAACTATCAAATTTACTTTGGACTACTGCCTCAGAAGTAGAAAAGACATGATCATAATAATTTAATACCATCCAGTACTTTGGAATGTTATCATTTTTATAATTATTATAATCAATTGGTATTGCAAAACAGGTTACCATTGTTACATCTGCATTGCTACGTTCATCTTTTTCCTTATAGCTATAATTGCTTTTTTCTTCCAAATTGAAATTTATTGTATCAAAAAAATAATATTTTGCTTTTTCTGATTTATTAAATTCGTTTATTGATTGAAGCTCAACGTGTTTTCCGACATTGTCTGAAAAATATAACTGCACTAACATGGAAATTAAACAGAATATAATTCCGGGAAATAAGTAATAAAAGGATCTCGTTATTCTGCGGCTGGCTGGTTTATATTTAATTTTTAGAATATCCAATTTAGGCCTTAGCCAAATAAATAGAGGAATAAAAGATAATGATGTTGGAACTACACAGATCCAGATTAGTTCATTTAATTCATAATAATTAAATTGAATTTCTATTAACCAGCGTAATAAACAAGTCCCTAATTCAGTTATAAAAAATATAATAAAATATACCGGCATTATTTTTTTTAACTTCAGTCCATAATTTTTCATAATATGCGTCATCTATTCCCCTGTTGAATATTCAGGCAGTTTTATTATTATTTAAAAATTGTACTCTTTTCAGCCATATTTAAATTAAAAAATTACTGATTCTTTTCCCAAAGAAAATATAATTATTTCTGTATTTGAAGATATAAAAAAGGGCTTATCTCTAAGCCCTTTTTTAATTCCATACCATCATAAAATCTTAATGCTCGGGGAATTTACTGTTTTACATGTTCAATAGCTTTCTTAACCTTTACAAGTTCCTTTGCCTGCTGATTTAATAATATATCTTCTTCCGTTTCTGGGGCAATTGTAATTCCATGCGGCGATGCTTTTGATTCTTCATCTACATGCACAAATGTTAAGAAACCTTCAACTACAGGTATTTCCTTATGATGAATCAGATTTACTCTAACATAAGCTACCAGGCTGGTTCTGCCGGCAAAAACAATTTTACTGTTAAAGTAAACAATGTTTCCTGCTTTAATAGGCTTAGAAAACTGCATACCATGTATTTTCAGGCATATAATATCTTTTGCATCTACTAAATTAGCTGCTGCAACAAATCCTGCTTCTACAAACCATTCTGCTGTTCTTCCTGCAAATAACGTTCCGTGATGATTTAGATCTTCACTCTTAACTAAATGATGAATCGAGTATGACTTGAGTTCCATACGTAGTCCTTTTATATTTAATTTACATTTTTGGGTTTTAATCTTGTATATGCAAACTTATCCCCTTCTTTTATTTTGTATTTTTCGCAATAACCTGCATTAACTTCAATTACATACATAGCAGGTTTATCACTGTCGTACGAAGGGTGTTCCTGATAAGGAATTGCATTTTTGTGTATTTTAATAATTTCTCTTTTGGCATTTAGATAAATAATATCAAGGGAAAGTACCGTATTTTTCATCCAGAAATAACGTTCTTCTTCTTCCTGAAAGATAAAAAGCATTCCTTGATTTTCCGCCATTTTGGTACGGTACATTAAACCAAGAGTATGGCTTTCTATATCTTCGGCAAGTTCAACATCAAGCATAGAAATTTCTTTATCGTCGCGGGTAAGAAAAACCAAATCTCCCTGTTTGTGGAATATGTAAGATGTATCGGGTTTCATATTGTTATCTTCCTTTTTTCCGGATGTATCATCACCGTGGCCGGATAAAAATTTTGTTCCTGCAAACACCGATAGAATAATAGCAGCTGCACACAGCAAAAAAATAGAAAATACTTTCCTTTTTTTCTCTATTTTTGTTTTTTCCGCCTCTTTCATCTATACCTTAAAAGAAAATTAAATCATGTAAAATTAAGTATTTTAAAAAGAAGAATACTCATAAATGTAAACTTTTTAATGTTTTATTAATCTAATTTTCAGGCAAAGTAAAAAAGAGAATCTACCTTTATAGAGTACCCGAATAAAGCCAAATAATCTGGGATATAATGAATTTATCCTGTAATTATTCTATTAAAGAGCTAATTTTATCTCTTTCCCGCTGGTAGAATATTTTATAGTAATAGATGAAAATTTGGAGATATCATCCTTTAAGGAAATAATATTTTTCCCCGGATTAAGTTCTTTATCCAAAAGTGTTACCAGGCCGCTTAATTCATTGGCAGTAATAACAATAGTCTCGGGAGCTTCAAGGCATATCAAAATTTTAGGAGTATCTTCCATGTTTTTTATAAGCATTGGGGTTTTTTGAATTTCATCTATGTTTACAAGCTGTTTAAGTTCCGGGAATGTAACCTTAAGAATGTTGGAATTTTTTTCGCTTTCATTCCAAAGTTTTGTTACAGATTTAAGAGTAAAATAATAATTCACTTTCTTCGGCCTAAGTATTCCTAAAGTAACGGAAGTTTTTTCCGCACTTATAACCTCAAATAAATCATCCTTGGTAACAGGAGCATTTTCGGATGGCACACTGTAAAGGGCAAGATACATTAAGCTGTCTTTTGCATTTGCTTTAGTGGGAAGGTTCCATCTTAAATTGACAAACCCAACTCTACCGGGTACAAAATCTGAAGTTAAATTTAGAGGTGAATTAGGTTTAATTCCATCAAGCCATGCCATATCTGCCGGGAATGCCTTATGATCAAACATATTAAAATCATAATCCTTAATATTGCCGTACCGGAAGAATGCAACACCTCCCGCAGAAATCTTGCGTGAAACCTGAATCATCTGGTCTATTTCATTATAAACCTCAGGCTTATAAGCTCCAATACCGAGTATAACATTTCTGCCGTAAGAATTAAGCACCCAATCAGAAGCTACAATATCAAAACGGGGATTATTTTCCAAATCCCAATAAATTTGCGGAACCACATAATCAAGATAACCGAGTTTCAGCCATTCACGTGCATCCTGAAAAACATCATTGTAGCCTTCAAGCCCTTTTGCATCAGGCTGATTTTTATAAATTCCTATTGGTGCAGCACCTATTTTCAAATAAGGTTTAACTGTTTTAATTTTATCTGAAATCTCTTTAACTATATCGGTTAAATTATTTCTGCGCCAATCCTCTTTAGGCAAACCGTTATTATTTACGCTGTATGAAAATTCATCGTCAAAATCTTTTCCGGGATAACGGAGGTAATCATAATGAATACCGTCCACATCATATTTTAACGCAAGTTCAGTAACTAAATTAACAATATATTCCTTTACTTTTGGAAGCCCCGGATCAAACCAGTATGACGCTGCTCCGTCCCTTACATCTTTAACAATCCAATCAGAGTGTTTTTGGAATACATGTTTGGGATTCTCTAAAAGGTTTTTTTCTGCGCCGTCAAAACATTTAAGCACATTAACCCATGCATGAATTTCAAGCCCTCTTTTATGGGCAAGTTCAATTGCAAATTCAAGAGGGTCATAAGCAGTAGTATCCCCCAGCCTGCCTGTAATGTAAAATGACATTGGTTCATAATCGGATTTATATAGAACCGTAGAATTAAATCTTACCTGGAAAAAGACGGTGTTAAAATTTTTATTTTTAATATCATCAAATATTTCAATTAAAGCTGCTTTCTGAACCTGAGGATCAAATTTTGCAGGAGGCCAATCTAAACGGAAATTGGTAGTAAGCCAAACGGCTCTGGTTTCTCTTTGTGCCTGCCCGAATATGTTTCCACATATTATTAAGAGAATAAAAAGTAATAAATTAATCTTTTTCTGTAATAAATTGCTTTTCATTTATTCCTCAGTTACTTAAAAAAAAGCTTAACGCATCTTCAATTGCCAATATAACAACATCTTTTGTTGATTCAAAATCTATATAAACATTGCCTGTATTTTTTATTGCTATGAATTTAATTTTGCCGTTTCTGTTCTTTTTATCCCTTTCCATTATGTCATAGAGTATGCCCGCTTCAACCGGAGGAATTATTATATAACGCCGAACGGAATCGATTAATGATAGACTTTGTTCAAAATTTTTATAATTCAGCACACCCATCCTGTAGGACAGGAAATGGGCACACACAATTCCGAAAATAACTGCCTGGCCATGTTTTACATTGAACTCAGAAGCAGTTTCAAGAGCATGGGCAAATGTATGGCCAAGATTAAGAATTTTCCTTATCCCGGCTTCCTTTTCATCCTTCAATACCACGCTGCTCTTTAACAACAGGGATTCATAGATTAATTTTTCTATCTTACTAAAATCCCTATTTATTATATTTCCTGCAAAACGAGATACAAGTTTATAAAAATTCTCTCCCGAGAGGTAAGCAGCTTTAATTATTTCCGCTAAACCGCAAATAATTTCTTCTTCAGGCAGAGTAGAGAAAAAAGCAGGGTCTATTACAACAAGCTCAGGCTGATAGAAAGAGCCAATAATATTTTTAAACCCGTTAAAATTAACGCCCGTTTTCCCGCCGACTGAACTATCCACAGCAGCAAGCAGCGTTGTGGGTATTTGAATAAATCTAATACCCCGCATATAAGTTGAAGCTGCAAATCCGCTTACATCCCCCGTTATGCCCCCTCCTATTGCAATAATAGCTGAATCACGCCCAAATTTATTTTCCTGAAGTGCTGAATATATTTTCTCTGCACCTGCAAGAGTTTTCAGGTTTTCACCCGGTTCAAATACATGAAGTTTTACCGAGAAGCCTTTAAGTTCTAAGAGAGAATCAATTTTTTCTTTATGGAGGTTTAAAACAGACTTATCAACTACAAGTAGAATTTTATCCGGAACGTTATTCTTCCTTAATTCTGGACCTGTTTTGCCGAACGCACCTGATCCTATAATTATCCGGCATTTATTTGAGGGGAATTTAACGACGATTTTTTTCATACAGTAATTTTTTTGCTTTTTTGGCAATTAAATCTACCGTTATACCTATTCTGGTGGTTTCCGTACTGATTATGAGGTCTGCTTTTTCATAATAACCCATACGCAATTTAAGCAGTTCTTCAATTTTTTTCTTATAATCTTCTTCGGGGGATTGCCCGAGAGTTAATTCCCTGAATAAAGGGCGGTCAATCTTATTTCTAAGCCTGCGGTATAATACCTCTATAGAAACTTTAAGATATATTATTTTACCTGTATTTTTCATTATTGCCAGATTATTTTCATTGGCAATAGTTCCGCCTCCCAATGATACGACAATATTTTTCAACTCGCTTAAACTTGTTAACGCTTCCGTTTCTTTTTCCCGAAAGTATTTTTCCCCTTTGGCTTCAAATATTTCCACTACAGTCTTATTTTCAAGTTTTTCTATTTCCCTGTCAAGGTCATAAAAATCCCATCCCATAACGTTGGCCAATATGGGCCCTATCGTACTCTTTCCGCTTGTCATAAAACCTGTAAGATATATAATATTATTTGCCATACCGCCAATTCATAGAAAGTTATAGGTAAATATAGTCATTAACTCAATCTAAAAAAAATATAGGGGGATTTGAGGTTATTAAATAGAGAAATTCTTGACTGATATTATTAAAATATCGATGAAATGAGTCATATATTTTCAACCTCAATAATTTTTATCAATAATAAATTGCATGTAACCTTTATTATTATTTCCTGATCTTCATTTAGTATTATAAAATTCACTTTTAAATGGTTAATTTTCACTAAACCATACATTATTGTATCATTAATTAAAGGAGTGAAGATGTCATACCTAACACATCTTGAATGCGGATTATGCGGTAAAACTTATGAAGCAAATAAAATCTGGAATCTCTCTCCATGCTGTAATAAACCTCTTCTTGCCCGTTATGATATTTCCGCCGCACGGAAAGTAATTTCCAAAACAAAATTGAAGGAAAGAGAAAACACTTTATGGCGCTACAAAGAAATGCTGCCAATTGATAAAGAAGAAAACATGCTTACACTTGGTGAAGGTTTTACACCCTTTAGAAAAGCCGGAAGATTAGGAAAGCTTTACAATCATGAACATATCTATATTAAAGATGAAAGTTTGAATCCCACAACTTCATTCAAGGCACGCGGTTTATGTATGGCAATTTCCAGGGCAAAAGAATTGGGTATAACAGATGTTTCCATTCCTTCGGCAGGAAATGCAGCAGGAGCTATGTGCGCTTATGCTTCACTTGCAGGTATGAAATCATACGTCTTTATGCCTGTTGACGTCCCTAAACCTTTTATAGCCGAGTGCAGGGCATTTGGTGCAGAAGTAACATTAATCAATGGATTAATAACGGACTGCGGAAAGGCTGCTGCTGAACTTGTAAAAAAATATAACCGGTTCGATGTCAGCACTTTAAAGGAACCATACCGCCTTGAAGGGAAAAAAACGATGGGATATGAAGTTGCCGAACAAATGAACTGGGTGCTACCTGATGTTATTATTTATCCTACCGGAGGGGGAACAGGTTTAGTGGGAATGTGGAAAGCCTTCGATGAAATGGAAAAACTCGGCTGGATTAATTCAAAGCGCCCAAGGATGGTTTCGGTACAATCGGCCGGATGCGCTCCAATAATAAAAGCTTATAATGAGAAAAAGGAATTTGCCGAACCCTGGATTGGCGCTTCAACTATTGCGGATGGGCTTCGCGTTCCTGCTGCAGTAGGCGACTTTCTTATTCTCCGTGCAATTTATGAAAGTAATGGTATAGCTGTTGCAGTAGATGACAAAGCAATTCTTGAAGCTTCGAATAAAATAGCACGTAATGAAGGAATATTCCCGGCTCCCGAAGGAGGCGCTACACTTGCAGCTTTTGAAGTATTAAAAAACAGCAATTGGATTAAAGACAATGAGAAAGTTGTTCTATTCAATACAGGAAGCGGACATAAATATATGAGCCTTTGGGCTGATGAACAACAATCTTAAAAAAACCCCTCATAATGATCTTAAATATTTTATTGGATTGTATATAAAAAAAGCCGCAATGAAAATTGCGGCTTTTCGGAAATGTTATTTATCATTTATAATATTTATATCTTTCATCAATTATCTTGGCATTTTCCTTTAACTTTGTAGCCCATAGATTAATGTACTGTTGTCTCTTAGTCTGAAGTATCTGATTGAGCAATGAAGGCCTCTGAGCCAGATAATCCTGCTCGTTAACAACAGATCTTCTTACAGGTTTAATTAAATAAGCGCCGTGGATACCTTTTATAGGATTAGAAATTTTATTTAATTCCCCTTTAGTACAGTAATAATTAAATGCAAAATCGCGTCCAACTAAATTACTCGGAGACGTAGCGGGAGTAAATTCATCTGTAGAATCTGCTTTGACATTTGCATATAATGCGGTAACTGCTGAAAGGTCATTGCCGTTGCCTAATTTTGCTTTTACATCTGCCGCAATCTGCATAACTTTTTCAAGTTTCTTTTCCTGTTTAACAAGGATCTTAAGGCTCTCTACAATCTCTTCAAAAGGCTGAACGCCCCCTTTCTTTTCTGCTGAAACCATAGCAACTACATAACCTAAAGGAGTTTTGAATACTTCACTTACATCATTTGTACTGTTATCGAATGCAAATTTTACAAGTGAAGGAACAGAACCTAATCCCTGAATATATTGTGCTTTTTCAATAAAGAAAGGAGTTTCAACAATCTGATATTTCAGCATTTCTGCTTCTTTTACAAAACCATCCTGTTTTGCAAGTTTAATAAGGTCATTAGCATCTTTTGTAATTGAATTTACTGTGCTTGGAGAAGCTGCAATTTTCTTTACAATTTTAACAACAACAAACCTGTCGGTTGAACGGTCTGTAACTTTAATAATATGGTAACCGAATGAAGATTTAACCGGCTTGCCAATCTGGCCTACTTTCTGGGCAAAAGCAGCATCCTGGAATTCTTTAACCATCATACCTTTGCCGAACCAGCCAAGGTCACCGCCGTTAGCAGCGCTTCCATCTTCTGAATATTTCTTTGCTAATTCATCAAATTTAGCACCTTTAGTTAGCTGATTATAAATATCATCAGCTTTGGCTTTGGCAGCTTTTTCATCACTTCCTGTTTTGATTAATATATGCGAAGCCTTTACAATTGCATCTTTACCGGTCAGCTTTGATGTAAGAAAATAATATGTATAGCCTTCAGGTTCAATAACCGGACCTACAAATTCGCCGGTCTTGGCTTTTACAAGTAAATCTTTAGCCTGCTGGGTTATTTTAGTAATGTCAACTGTATCTTTTGCATAAGGGATATCGGAATAAGCATTGACTAAATTTTTAAATGAAGTAGTATCTTTTTTCAACTTTTCAACATTCTTTACAAGAGTACCTTTAATTCTTGCAGAATCCTGAGGAGTAGCTTTTTTCTGGAACAGAACATATTTCAATCTCTTTTGAGCATCTACTTTATATTCATTCATATGCTTGTTATAGAAACTTTTCAAATCATCATCGGTAAACTTGATGTCGGAATCAGGAACAAGATCCGTATTGAACATAACATAAGAAGCTTTCATTTTAATATTCTGATCTTCATACATACTTCTTATGTCGCTTTCGCTTACATCAACTGCGGAAACTAAGTAATATTGAAGTTTCTGCTGAACAAGTGATTCCCTAACCTGATTTTCCAAATTAATTACTACAGCTCTGTTACGGGAATCTTTCATCTGCTGGTCATAAAGTTCCCTGTTAAATCTTCCGGTAGAATCAGTGAAGTATTGTTGTAAAGCTTGCGGAGGATTAGGCCCCATCAAAACTTCTTTAACTTCATCATCTGTTACAATAATGCCGTATTCTTTTATTTTCTTCTCTGTAAGTTTAGTATTTACATATTGCCCCCAAACCTGATCTCTGAAAGCGTCTAATTGTTCGTCTTCCAGTTTCTTTCCGGTCTGGGATTCCTGGGATTTTGTCGCTTGATCTAAAATTGCGGAAAAATCCACAGCAGTAACTTTTTCACCATCAATTTCTCCAACAGTGGTTTCGGTTGATCTGAAAAGTCCCCCCGTCCTGGTATCGGAAAAAATCATAAAAATTACAAATAAACCTCCTACGGTAATAATAAACCAAGGGGCTAAACTTCTCATTCGGGCCATCATACCCATAATATATTAAACCTCCGTTTTTGCTAAGTTTACAAAATATAGTCAATAAATTTAGATAGCACCCTATCAAAATGCAATTTATTTTTGGCTTTATTTGGGCTTATGCGGCCATTAAATGCAATTTCTACATGGTTTAGTCATAAAAAAAACAAGATAAAAGAGCTAAAAAAGAGTAAATTTGTTTCGCTTATAAATTGAATTAAAGGATTTCCAAAATGAAGTATTTCAAATATTTCATTTATCTGCTGCCGCTTTTGCTCTTTATAACAATAGATACAATAAGGGATATGAAAGAAGGGGAACTGGGTAGTGTGTCTAACCCTATAAAATTCTTTTTTACTCCCTCAATGGACGCTAAAAAAATTACCTCAAGTGCTAAAGACCTGATCGATTTTCTTGAAAAAGAAACAGGCTATAAGTTCACTTCAGCTATTCCTACAAGCTTTATAGCAGTAGTGGAAGCATTCGGCTCCAAACGCGCCGATATGGCAGTCGGCCTAAGCGCTTTTGCCTACCTTATGGCTCATGAAAAATATGGCCCGGAAGCTTACCTTAGAATTGTCAGGGATAATGGAGAAACTACATACAGGGGGCAATTTATAAGCCGCTACGATTCCGGCATAGATAAAATTGAAGACATAGAGGGGCATTCTATTGCTTATGTGGACGCATCTTCAACATCAGGATTTTTACTTCCAAATGCTATGCTTAGAAGAATGGGCATCCGCCCTGCAGAAGAAGTGTTCGCTATGAAACACGAAAATGTAGTGGCTATGGTATATCAAAAACAAGTTGATGCGGGAGCTACTTTCTACTCTCCGCCCGATCCTAAGACGGGACAAATTTATGATGCCCGGATGTATGCAAAAACAGAATTTCCCGATGTAGAAAAAAAAGTTAAGATAATCGGTTTGACCGAAGAAATTCCCAACGACCCGTTTATCTTCAGCAAATATATGTCCGATGATATGAGGAATAAAATTATTGCTGCCCTTATTAAATATATATCAAATGAAAAAGGACAGAAATCTTTGTACGAAATCTATGGTGTAATAAGTCTAATACCTACAAGGGATAGTGATTACGATGGCTTACGCAAAATGTTAAAAGAATTAAACATTGACTATAACAAATTGATCAAATAATGATACTTGAAATAAAAAATCTGCATAAAGTTTATAAAACCGGTGCATATGCATTAAAAGGAATAAACCTTAAGGTTAATGAAGGGGAATTTCTTGTAATAATAGGCTTAAGCGGTTCGGGCAAATCAACTCTTTTGAGATGCATTAACCGGTTAATAGAACCAACCGAAGGAGCAATTGAATTCTACGGCAAGGATATTGCGCATATAAAAGGGGAAGAATTAAGAAAAGTTAAATCGCAGATTGGTATGGTATTCCAGCAGTTCAATCTTATTAAGAGAAGGTCGGTTCTCACTAATGTACTTACCGGCAGCCTTGGAAGAGTAGGAACGTTCAATTCAATTTTTGAAAACTTCCCGATTGAAATAACCGAGCAGGCAAAAAAAGCTCTTGAGATTGTAGGCATTCCGGAAAAAGCAGATGCAAGAGCGGATGCACTAAGCGGCGGGCAGCAGCAGAGAGTTGCAATTGCAAGAAGCCTTTTGCAAAACCCGAAGCTTTTACTTGCCGATGAGCCTGTTGCCTCCTTAGACCCCGCTACATCTAACTCCGTTATGCATTACTTTGAAAAAGTAAATAAAGAATTCGGTACTACAGTTATTTGTAACCTCCATTTTCTAAGCCTGGTAAGAAAATATGCATCGCGTGTTGTTGCTCTTAAAGCAGGTGAAATTATCTATGAAGGGGCGCCTAATGAAATTGATGAAAAATGGTTCAAAACAATTTACGGCGATGAAGCCGAAGAGGTTGAGATAAGATGACGGAAGCAAAAATATTTAATCCTTCGGAATTTGATAAAAAGAAAAAAGAGCTTGAAAGAAAATTCGGATTTGTTAAATCATCTTTACTTGATATATTTTTTGTTTTCTATACCATTATAATTCTGCAAAGAGCTGTATATTATAAATTTTTTCTGCGGCTGCGCGACCTTCCCTTCTCATGGAATGAAATTGCCATAATTGCAGTAATATCAGTAATCATCGGTATTGGGTGGACAATAAGCAGGACATCAATCGGTGCAAAGCTTTTCGGTATTTCAAAAAATAATAAAACTACAAAATGGACCGTGGAAATTTTCGGATTCTTTCTTTTTAATATCACCTTTATTGCCGGATGGATAATAACCAAAATTTCAATTGTAGAACTTTTTTCAGCCGATGGTATTGAAGGGGCAAGAAGAATTTTCTATTCCCTCTTCACCCCCGAACTGGGGATTTTTGATGATGCTCTCTTTGCAATAATTGAGACTATCTATATAGCGCTAATTGCTACGTTGGTTTCAATTCCCCCCACGCTGCTGCTCAGTTTCTTAACCGCACGCAACCTGATGAATGACAATAAAATTTCTTTTACAATCTATTATGTATTACGTATTGTTTTGAATTTTGTCCGTTCAATAGAACCTTTAATCTGGGCAATTATTTTTTCCGTTTGGGTTGGTATCGGCCCATTTGCGGGTATGATTGCTTTGCTGGTTCATACAATTGCTGCAAATGCAAAACTATACTCTGAAGCAATTGAAAGCATTGAAACCGGCCCTGTTGAAGCTATATCAGCTACCGGAGCTAATAAAATTCAAATAGTATGGTATGCAGTTGTACCACAGATAATGCTGCCGTTTCTTTCTTTTACAATTTACCGCTGGGATATAAATGTTAGAATGGCAACTATTATAGGCCTTGTAGGGGGAGGCGGAATTGGAACAATGCTTATGCAATATCAGGGGCTTGCCAAATGGCACGAAGTGGGACTGATTGTTTTATTAATTGCTTTAGTTGTGTGGATAATGGATTACATAAGTGCAAAAATAAGGGAAGCAATTTATTAGTGCCGTCAGAAAGCGGATTGAGATGTGAATTTACTATTAATTATTGTGGCGGTGCATGGTTCTTCTAATTGTAAAAATCATTACGAAGAAAAGAAACATGTAAAAGAATATTATATTATGCATGACGTCCTCTTATTTTAATAATACTATCGAAATATATTTAATAATTTTTAGCCTCAAATATTTTAAATCACAACTTTTTTTTGTTGTGATTTTCATCATTAAAAATTATTTCTTGAAATTTAAAACAAATAAGGATTGCCAAAAGTTCAGAAATGTTTTATCAAATGGGATATAGAGGTATAATTAGAAATGCAATTTTATTTTCTGTTAAATTTTTCCTTCAACATTTTAACCGCAATTTCCGGAACGAATTCAGAAACATCACCATGAAACTGGGCAAGGTTTCTCACAATGGTAGAATTTAAATATGTAAACTTTTCGCTAGGCATTAAAAAGATAGTAGCAATATTTTCATCCAGTTTGCGGTTCATTAAAGCCATCTGGAATTCATATTCAAAATCGCTTACAGCACGGAGCCCGCGGATTATTCCCGTTGCACCAAGTTCTTTTGCATGTTCAACTACAAGGCCGTCAAAAGAATCTACTTCTACTTTATCAAATTCTTTTAAACTCTCCCTAAGCATTGCTACCCGTTCTTCAACACTAAACAAGAATGTTTTACCCGGATTTTTTGCAACCGTAACTGTTACAAGATCGAACAATTCAACTGCACGTTTAATTAAATCAATATGCCCGAATGTTACCGGGTCGAATGTACCGGGATAAATTACTTTTTTCATATTTCTATTTATTTAGTTGCTGTAAAATATAAAATTTTAGTCTTATTTAAATATTGCATTTGAATTTAAACTATTTATAAGAATTATTTTGGGAAATTTTGATTTCCTAGGAACATTTAGCTCCTTTTTTTACTACAAAACAAGGAAATTTGGGTATTTTTAGAACATTTGTTAAACTATATATATTAAACGGCAGTTATACTAATATATTTTTTCTATTTTTAGGAAAATAAATTAATTATTAATGAAGAAATTACTGATTTTAGGCTCTACCGGCTCAATAGGAGTAAATTCTCTTATTGTAGCGTCCGAATTCAAATCTGAATTTGAAATTACCGGACTTACTGCAAATGAAAATATTAACCTGCTTAAAAAACAGATTGAGCAGTTCAATGTTAAGACTGCTGTTGTAAAAGACAAATTAAAAGCTGAAGAATTAAGAAAATCTGTTGATAACTCTATTGAAGTACTTTCCGGTGAAGAAGGGCTTATTGAAATTACGAAACGAGGCAATTACGACATTTTGATTTCCTCTCTTGTCGGTTTTGCCGGACTTGCTCCCACAGTGGAAGCAATAAAACTTAAAAAAAGAATTGCCCTTGCTAATAAAGAAACCCTTGTAGCTGCCGGAGAAATAATTACCAGACTTTGTGAAGAATTCGGTGCGGAATTAATACCTGTTGATTCGGAACACAGCGCTATATTTCAATGCCTTGTTGGGGAAAATAAAAATGAGGTTCATAAATTAATTCTCACTGCTTCGGGCGGGCCGTTCCTTAATAAAACCGTTGATGAACTTAACCATGTTACCATTGAAGAAGCATTAAATCATCCAAACTGGAAAATGGGTAGTAAGATAACTATTGATTCTGCTTCAATGATGAACAAAGGGCTTGAAGTAATTGAAGCTCACTGGCTTTTTGACTTTCCAAAAGAAAAAATTGAAGTGCTTATTCATCCCCAGTCTGTTATTCACTCCATGGTAGAATTTGCTGATAGTTCTATCAAAGCGCAATTAAGCTTACCGGATATGAAAATTCCTATTCAGTATGCACTCACTTACCCGAAACGGTTAAAAAGCAAATTTGTTGATACTGACTTTCCCAAATTACATAAACTTACCTTTTTTGAGCCCGATTTTCGTAAATTTAGATGTCTGAAACTTGCTTTTGATGCAATAGCAATTGGAGGTACTGCCCCGTGTATTCTAAATGCTGCAAATGAGGTGGCAGTTGAATTTTTCCTGAATGGGAAAATCAAGTTTACCCAAATTCCGGAACTAATTGAAAGCACACTAAATAAATTTGAAGTTAAATTTAATCCTGATCTTGAAACTATCTTTCAAACAGATAATCAGATTAGGGATTATGTATATAAAAGTTTAAACTAAGAGGATTCCATGAATATACCTGTAATTTTACTTTATATTCTCTACTTTGCAATTACAATAAGTATTTTAGTTTTTGTACATGAGTTCGGCCATTTTATTGCTGCTAAGATATGTAAAATGAGAACCGATGTTTTTGCTATCGGTTTCGGAAAAAGGCTTATCGGCTGGAATAAAAAAATTGGTTTTAAATTTGGATCACTCCCTGAGAATTATGACGGAGAAGGGACCACAGATTACAGGCTTAGCATCCTCCCTTTAGGCGGTTATGTTAAAATTGCCGGCATGATTGATGAAAGCTTTGATACTAAGTTCGCTGAAAGCGAACCAAAACCTTATGAGTTCAGAGCGAAACCAACCTACCAGAAATTATTTGTAATTTCGGCGGGCGTATTGATGAACATTATTCTTACTGTTGTAATTTTTTGGATGCTCGTTTACGTTCAGGGAAAAACAAACGTTATTAGTACTACTATATCTCGTGTCAGCGAATATCCTTTTGCACAGAAAGCCGGATTTCAAAATAAAGATAAAGTTATTTCCATAAATGGCGTAAAGGTATTTGACTGGGAAAGCCTTAATCTGGAATTGGCATATAATGCAGGTAAAGATATTGAGGCTGTTGTAATTAGAAACGGACAGGAAGTAAAAGTAGATTTTTCAGGCAATCTTATAGCAGAGGCTGCTCCAAAAGGTGCGTTGCTCTATCCTCTCCTTCGTCCTTTGGTAGATGAGGCAATTGAAAACCAGCCTGCACAATTAGGCGGTATGAAAAAAGGAGATTTATTTGTCAGCATAAACTCTACTGAAGTTGAATCCCGCGAAGAAGCCACTAAAATTATTGAAGAGAATAAAGGAAAACCTGTTGAGTTTGTAGTACAGCGCGGAAATGATCTTGTTAAACTTACCGTAACTCCTTCTGCAGCCGGCAAGATAGGTGTTCAGTTAACACAAGGCCCTATAAATTTTAAAAAGTATGGTTTCTGGGCATCATTTGTTGAAAGCTTCTCCATGATCAAGGAAACATCATTAGGTATTTTGCGCGGCTTTAAAGAAATTATTGTCGGAAAGGCAAGTGTAAAAAGTTCACTCGGCGGACCTATTACAATAGCTCAATATGCAAAGAATGCAGCCGATGAAGGGGGATTTGAATTCCTCCGTTTCCTTGCATTGTTAAGTTTAAGCTTGGCTGTAATTAATATTCTCCCCTTCCCTGTCCTGGATGGCGGGCATATAGTGATTATTTCACTTGAAGGAATTTTCCGCAGGGAACTGCCTATTAAAATAAAGATATTTATTCAGAATGTCGGTTTCGTTATCCTACTCGGTTTGATGGCCTTGATAATTTATTTCGATGTTTTGAAATTATAAATATCATAAATATATTTTTTCCTTACAGCCTCTGATTTTCAGGGGCTGTTTTGTTTTAAAGATGAGACAAAATTAATCACAAAAATCAAAATGATTGTAATTGAAAATAGTAAAGGTTTTTATCTGCCCACAAGAAATACACTCATGTTTTCATGTTAAAGAACAAAGTGCATATTAGCAAATTAGTATTGGCTTTATTAATTGCTGAACTCTATCCCCCTGACCCCCTTTCCCTTAAAAATGGAAAGGGGGATGCATACTAATTCCTTTTCTGGTAAATCTGTTATTTAGCAACAAGAAGAATAAAATAATTCGAATGAGAACAAAATATTGTTTTCGTCACTCCTTTCCCTTCGTAAGGGAAAGGAGACGGAGGATAGAGTTCGTTTTTTAACTGCCTAAACCATTAGTATTCAAGTATGGTTGCTGTGTGGTTCGGAAGGAATCGTATCCAACTATTATATTTGAAAAATTATCTTAGTATAGCTGTCCGGACATGCTTCGCTTAAGCTCTAACAAGACGATAATTATTTTTTTACCTGTAATTTGATAATATTAAAACATTAATGTAACATTCTTTATTAAACATAGTAATATTAAGTAAAGCTTATAGATTCTATTAAACTTCTACGCCGGATAAACGGATTATAGGAGAACATCCAATGAAACGGTTAATTATTATCGTCATATTCATTTTAGCACAATCAACAGGGATATTAGCACAGAAAAATACTATATATATAATCGGCGGCACACTGATTGACGGCACCGGAAGAATGCCTGTGCCAAATAGTGTTGTAGCAATAAAAGGTAACCGGATTACACAAATCGGTACGTCATCAACTGTAAAAATTCCTAAAGGCGCAACAATTATTAATGTGAAAGGGAAATTTATATTACCCGGGCTGATTGATACCCACCTTCACCTTGAGGATGCGGGACTTTCGGATATCGGCGAGTTACCAAAGGAATGGAGTACACCCGAAAAATTAAAAGAACTTATTGAAATCAATGCCCGGCTTAACCTGATTTCAGGATTTACAACTATAAGAGATTTGGGTTCAGACAAAATGGTTTTGCAGGTCCGTGATGAAATTAACTCCGGTAAATTGATTGGCCCGACAATAATTGCAGCAGGAATGCAGCTTGTAAAAAAATCCCCTGATGCTTACATGTGTAGTATGTTCCTTGAGTATGATGGTGTGAATGATGCCCGTGAAAAGGTAAGATACTTAAAAAAAATGGGGGTAGATGTCATTAAACTCAGACTGACCAACTCACGCCCCGCTCCATCATTACAGGAAGCATCTGCAATAGTGGAAGAGGCACACCTTGTAGGATTGAAGTGTACAGTGCATACAGATGTCCCTGCCGACGAATTTGTGCAGCTTGCAATTGATGCCGGAGCTGACGGTATTGAGCATAATGCACCGCTCCGTGCTAAAGATGAAACGGTTCTTTTGCAAATGGCAAAAAAAGGAATGTCTCTGATGGCAGGCGCCGGCCATTTTTATATTCAAAGAATTGATACAACCGGAATCATTGATTCGTTGGATACAGCTCAAAAGAAATTATTTCCTAAAGATGTTTGGCAGGCTTTACATACCGGTCTGGATTCACTGCACAGGACAACACAGCAAATGAAAAATTCAGGATGGAGTGCCAAACAGCGACAGGAGCGTTTTATTCAAGAAATTGGACGTGCACGTAATGCAGGAGTCCTCCTTGTGTTCGGTACAGATTGCGGAGCCTCCGGCATGATACACGGCGAGCAGTACAAGGCCTTATACGGGGAAAGTCAGATGGGATCAACTCCAATGGAAGTTATCCTGATGGCTACAAAAAATGCTGCAAAAGCAATCGGCCGTGAAAAAGAAATAGGTACAATTGAAATCGGCAAAATAGCAGACATAATTATTCTTAACAAAAACCCCCTTACTGATTTAAGAAATTTGCACAATATTTTCAGAATAATTAAAAATGGAGTAGTTTATAATCCGGCAGAGCTTATAAAAACAAAGAATAAATAAAATCTTTTTAGCACATAGCTGTCACAAACCACTTTGTTAAGAAAGAGAAAAGGGAAACAAAATATTAAATTCATAACAAAATAAAATATTCAAATAGATTAGTACGTCGCTAAATTGTTTTCCCTCGTCCTTTGGGAGAGGGATAAAGGGTGAGGGCATTTTATAAAACAGTTTTTTCTATGTAATACAATACTTAATATTCCAGCATTGGAAATGTTCACGACAGTCAAGAATAAAATTCTAAACATCTATTCCTTTAACTCATAACTATACTTAGCACCTAATTCTCTAAAGAACATAACCACTTTGTTATCTTGATTTTTAATCCTATCAAGAATTGTTTTATTGTAGGGTTGTTTATTATTTATATTTAATCCCTTGCCAACCAAATACTTAATTATTTGTAAGTTGCCCTCATCAATTTCCAAATTATCATTTATATCGGTAATTATATTGTCACACAATTTAGCTATGACACTCCCATAATTATCTTTAACATTTATATTCACATTCTGTTTTTCTACAAGATATTTTATTAAAGATAAATTCTCAGTTTCACAAGCAATGTGAAGATAAGTTGATCCGTTATTGTTCCTATAATCAATTGGGTAACCTTTTTTTTCAAGGCAATATGCTACTGCTTGATTCGCTTTACATCGGCACAGCAGTAAAACAAGATTATCTCCAGTTTTTGTTTTGGCATCGGTTTTATCGCTTTTATAAAGCAACTTCCATAGTAATTTAATCTTATAATTGTTTAGCTGCCAGCTATTAAAAAGTTCAAATATGGCAGGCTGCCCGTCTGTCAATGGAATGTTTACATCAGCCCCATGTTCTATCAACATTTGCACAATTTTATACTGTCCAGTAAATATAGCAGATGATAATGGCGTTTGTTTTCTTTCTAAATAATTTTCTTTGACACAGGATATTTCATTGATATTTGCACCTTTGCTTAAGAGCAAACTTACAATTGTAGTGTCATCGTACATATTTGCATATGTTAGTGAATCATATTTTATTTCATATTCATTCAAATCTGTTTTATAATCACCAACTGCTGCGCTTAATGCAGTTTGTCCAAACTTGTTAGCTTTATTTACATCCATTCCTTTTTCTAATAGATATTTTACAATTTTAAACTGCCTGCAAGAACATGCTTCCATTAGCACATTACTGCCATAATAATTAGTGGCATCTAATTCGGCCCCATTTTTTACTAAATAATCCAATATTTCTATGTTACCTAAATGTGCAGCAAAGAATATTGTTGTTTCTCCAAAATAGTACCAACCAAAATTTACTGTAATATTAGGATATTGATGATTTGGGTTTTCACCCTCTTTTATCAAGGTTATTACTCTAGACAGGTCATTTTTCTTTATTGCATCAAATAGCGGAGAATATTCAGGGTGATTAAAATATACTCCTATGCATGAATGTATTATTGGAATTGAAATTAATATCAATGTAATTGCAATTACTTTCCGAAATAAAGAATTCATTCTTACATTTTTATTATTACCAATCTTTTTCATTATTCCTGCCGCTATAAGAGTTTACTCCATAACGCAAATTTATTTTATGGTTCATTCCAATCTAAAAGAGTAGATTATCCGCATATTTACATTCCTAATATTAGTAAAATAATATTTTAAGGCAAGGTAAAAAATGGGGCACAAAAACAATGCAAGATAGTTAAATTTGCTGTAATGGGATATTTTACGAGGTTGAAAGTTTAGATGCATTGCTATTAATATTCCGGTTACCTCATTTGACTTTAACCAATTCAGAATATATTTTACCTACCGGATTTTACAATTGCTTTGGGTTCTTTGTCATCGGCGCGTTCAGCGTATGCAGCCTGCAAGGTTGATCTTTTCAGGCCGCCGTTTTTTGTAAAATCCATCCGTTATACATATCTTAAGATGATCAGTAATCAGTATAGAATATATGCCCTTAGGAGAATTCATGCATAAATTGCTAAAAAGCATTTCTATTATAGTTTTTATATTAATATTATTAAATCCCAGTTACATGGCGGCACAAGATAATGCCGATTATATACTCAGGGAGATAATTACGACTGCTACAGGCACGCCTGTTTCATTTCCCAATCTATCCCGCTCCGTGTCGGTAATAACTCCAAAAGATATTTCTTTGGCGCCTGTTAACAGCGTTCCTGATTTATTAAAATACACTCCGGGAGTTGATCTGCGCACACGCGGTTATGAAGGAGTACAATCTGATATTGGAATAAGAGGAGGCAGTTTTGAAGAAACACTTATACTTATCAATGGCATTAAGATAAGCGATCCTCAGACAGGGCATCATAATTTGAATCTTCCTTTTTCTCTTTTAGCAGTTGATAAGATTGAAATTCTAAAAGGACCGGGCTCAAGAATATATGGAGCTAATGCATTCAGCGGAGCCGTTAACATCATAACAAGAGAAGAAAAGAAAACCACTCTTGATGTGCAGATTACAGGAGGCCAGAACGGTTTAGCAGGAGCTTCATTATTTAATTCATATATACTTGGCCCTTTTTCAAGCAATGTATCGTTTTCACGCGATAAATGTGACGGCTACAGGCCGAATACTAATTTTGATAATCTCAATTTCTTTTACAATTCGGCGTTTGAATTTTCAGGAAGTAAAATTAATTTAATGGCAGGGTATAATGATAAAAAATTCGGAGCCAATAATTTTTATTCATCACTTTTTCCTAACCAGTGGGAGCATACAACTACCCGTATTGCTGCTTTAACCGGAACAATTGATTTAAGTAAAATAACACTTTCCCCCAAAGTTTACTGGCGCAAAAATGATGATGATTATATACTTGATAATACCCGTCCCGACTGGTACCATAATATTCATAAGACAAACTCTTATACGGCAGAGCTTCAGGCAAATATTGCAAATCCAATTGGAGCAACTGTTTTAGGAGGCGAATTTAATTACGATAAAATTGAAAGCACCAACCTCGGCTGGCATGACAGGGCTAAGGGAGGATTTTTTACAGAGCAAAATATTTCCTCTGTAAGCAATGTAAATGCATCATTAGGTTTTTATGCATATAATTATTCATCAATCGGCTGGAAATTATGGCCGGGAGCTGATATCAGCTATTTATTCTCCGGAAATTTTAAAATTTACGCTACAATCGGCAGGGCATTTAGAATACCAACTTTCACCGATCTTTATTACACCAGTCCGGCAAGCGTAGGCAATCCTAATTTATTGCCTGAAGAAACCACAAATTACGAAATAGGTGCCTCTTATTTGGGCAGTTCAGTTCATTTAACAGGGTCTGTTTTTTATAAGCAGGGGAAAAATATTATTGACTGGGTTCAGGCTCCAGGAAGTACAATATGGACTGTTCAAAATGAAACAAACCTGAATACAACCGGGTTTGAAACGGGCATTGATATTTTCCCTTCTAATTATTTTGAAGGATGCCCTTTTACTTCATTATCAATTAATTATACTTATCTCTCGCAGGATAGAGAGGCTTCAAATTTTAAATCGGAATATGCACTTGATCATTTAAGGCATCAGTTAATTATCAATATTGCTAATGATCTGTTTGATCTTAAACAAAGCTGGATTTTACGTTATGAATACAGAGAAAATTTTGAAGACCATTTTGTTACGGATATGCAAATTGCTTATGATTTTGATTATTTCCTGCTGACTGTAAAAGCGTCAAATCTTTTTAACTCGGCTTACATGGATTATAACGGCATTCCCATGCCGGGCAGGTGGATTTCAGCATCTATTAAATTTTCTTTGAAATAAAAAGGGGCATTGGAAGCCCCTTTTTATTAATTATTTAGCAAAATCTATTTATGTTCTTTCTTATCATGTAGAGTAAATTTAAATGGGATATTAACCCATGCTGAAATCTTCTTTCCTTTTTGGATAGCAGGGGTAAATTGCGTTTTTAATATTGCCGCTTTCGCAGCCTCTTCAAAAAGTTTATTAGTAGATTTAACTATTTCCGTCTTTGTAACATTTCCTTGTGTATCTATCAGTACTCTAAGGTAAACCGTTCCCTCAATATGATTTAACTTTGCTTCTTCCGGATATTCCGGTTTAACAATTTCAATAGGGGCCGGTGGTTTTTCTCCCTTCTCGGGTGTAAGTTTTTCGAATTCCTTATCTGAATCTAATCTAAATTTTACAGGAATAATAATTTCTGCTTTTACAGGTGTATTCTTGTATATAGCCGGAGAAAATTCCATTTGCTTAACAGCATCCAAGGCCGCATTATCCAATGCACTGTTAATTCCTTTGGAAACAGATGCATTTGAAACCATTCCTTTTTCATCTATAACTACATTAATGAATACAATGCCTTGAATTCCCTGTTCAATAGCTTCAGGCGGATATACAGGCCTGACAGGTTTTATAGTCTCAGGCAGTTTATCTGCCGTAACCATAGTACCATCCTGCAATTTTATTTTTTTTGCATCGCTGTTTTGCTGAGCGAATAAAACAGGTATTGATACTAATATTGCCAGTAATAATAATTTTATTTTCATAATAACCTCATAAATTAGCGTTAACAATTACTTCTTTTGTCCAATATACCCTGCCTTTAACTTCAATCTCCGGCATAGCATTCATTATAAGCTGAAGATCCTGATTCTGCTTTTTAACTTCGCGCGATAAGTTAACAAGCTGATCTTTATAATCTTCATACTTATTGTAATAAAATGCGGAAATAAAAATTAAAAATGCGGCAGCGGCACAGGAAGCCCAAAGAAGTACTTTTTTATTTATTGAAACAAAAGCATGTTTTTTATGTGTCCCCTCAATTTGTTTTAGAATTGATTCATCCAGTTTTGAAGGAAATTCTTCAATGTTGTTCTGAAAATTATTTTTCAAGTAGTTCACACTTTTAAAATATTCTCTTGCGTCCCCATCCTGCGATAGCATAGTAAAAAGAAGAATTTCTTTTTCCTTGCTTAGTTCGCTGTCTATATATAGATCGATCATGGTTTTTATTTCATCAGTCTTCATTTTTTTACCTTCTTGATATTCTTTGATAATTCCGCAATACGGCGTTTTGCAAAGACATATTTTTTATCTTCTTTTAATTTTGATTCATCAACAGCCATATTCCTGCTTAGAATTATATATTTTTTATAATCTTCCGAAGCTTTAGAGTAATTACCTAATTTATCTTCAGAGGAAGCCAGGAAATATTTTGCCTCTTCATTATTAGGATTATTACTAATTATTCGTTCATATTCCTTAATTGCGTCTTTATACATCATTTTTAGATAATAAATGGCTGCAATCTGCATCTCGGCTTGTTCAATTACTTCAGGATGCATTTTTTCAATTGCTGATTTGAACATACTAATTGCCATATTCGATGAATCTGCCTTTTCATAAGCGAATGCAAGATTCAGCAGCATAAGTGAATTATTAGGATCAAGTTCAATTGCTTTTTTGTATGACAAAATTGCAGAATCCATCTTATTAAGGTTGAATTGTACAAAAGCCAGATTGCCCCAATAATGTGCCGAATTTTGATTTAGGGCTATTGCCTGATTATAATAAGCAGCCGCTTTTTCATATTCTTTTTGCTGCATATAACAAGCACCCGCATAAAACTTATAATCGGCGCGTGTCTTGTTTTTGGAAGCCGCAATTAAAAACAACCTTAAAGCATCGTCGATTTTATTGTTGTTATATTTTAATGTTGCAAGCATTTCTATGCCCGGAAGATAATCAGGATTTACTCCCGCGCAGGCTTCTAAAAATACGGAAGTAGAATCGGCATATTTTTTTGAAGGCTCCAGTTTACTATAAACATTAGCAATATTATAATAAGCAAGGAAATTTGAAGGATTTATACTAATAACTTTTTTGTATTTATTAATTGCGCTTTCAGGTTTACCAAAGTCATAATCGAGCGCTGCTGCGTCAAAAAGAACTGCTGAATTTTTAGGGTCAATGCTTAATATATCGGTAAACAGCTTTCCGGCAAGTTCGTTTTTGCCGGTCAATAAATATATCTTGGCGAGTTGATATTTATATCCGTTTTCGGAATTGTTTTTCACAACGGCTTCATTTAAATATTTAACAGCTTCATCATATACATACATTGAAGAATATGACAACCCCACAAAATAATCTTCTTCTGCTGAAAGTCTCTCATCTTGTCCGTAGTAAAGGAGTATTGCTTCCTTATATTTCCCCTGGAAATAATAGTTTTTACAATCGCTTAATTTGTTAACAACCTTCTTATTATTAGGTTCCTGAGCGGTTAGCTGTCCGGAAACCGATAAAATAAAAATAAATATTTTAACAAAGGTTTTCATTCTATTTAACCCCGTATAAAACAATTCTGGATATTTTCTCTGCCAGTTTCCTTCTTAATTTAAACAGCCTGCTTTTTACCAGCTCTTCATCAATATCCATCAGTGCGGCTATTTCCTTGTATGTCAATTGACTATATTCCTTTAGAAGATAGATTTCTCTCTGTTCTGCCGGAAGCCTGTTCAGCACGCGCATGATAATTTCGTGAATTTCCTTTAGGTCGAACAGATTCTCTGTATTTTCAATATCGGGAATTTCTATGTTTTCAATATCTTCCTGAGTGAAAACATTATTTTTTATTTTCCTGCTTCTGTAGAAATTATATACTTCATTCCGTGCGCTTTTAAACAGCCAGAATTCATAACTTGCTTTATTTTTTATCAGGGATAAGTTTTCGTAGAATTTAATAAAAACCGACTGAACAATATCTTCAGTAACGGTAGTGTCATTAACCATTTTTCTTACATAATTATAAAGGCGGGTTTTAATCCGGTTGTAGAGAAGAGTAAACTCAATAATATTTGAAATTTCTTTCGACAAATTATTTTTTCCCTTTTCTATAAAGACACATTAAAAGAGGAAATGTTGCCGAAATATTTTATTCAACCGAAGAAAGAACTGCTTCCTGAATAAAAAATAAGTCCTTTGAGTTGAATGTAACATTATCAGTTTGTGGAGAAGGAATTGCGGAAAGTTCAAATAACTTCCCTTTATACTGGAAAACAACAACTCTTGCTATTGCACCGGACTTATTTCTATATAGATATGAACCGTATGTATTTTCTCCAATATCAAAATACTCATCATCCCCCATTACTTCAAAATCTATTTTAAGGGAAGCTTTTTTATACATTTTACTGAATTTTACCCCTGCAAGCAGAGGATATCCTTTGGTTTCTTTTATAGCATCTCCATCAATATTTAGCCTCATAAGATTCATAACTGCTTTATGGTCATCTTTTATGAGCCAGAGATCAATAACATTATTTTCATTATCCAAAGCCGTAAACCAGCCGAGTGGTATGCGGACTTTCAGCTCGGTTGAACGCGATTTTGCATAATCATTTGATAAAAAGGGTTTATACCCTGAAATTGATCTTGCACCGGAACATGCTGCAAAAAATAGTGTTGTTGTTATCAATGCAGCAAGTAAAAATTTTTTAATCTCTTTTTTAATTTTCATATGTATTAATCACCGGTTCTTAAAAATTTATTATCGTCAAGGCTAATCATTAAAGAAATCCTGTGTGACTCAGGAAGCGCTTCGGAAGCCGATTGAGTAACTTTTGCAAATGAGTAATCAATATTAAGTTTGGGTAATTTTATTCCAGCACCGATTGTAAACTGCTTAACATCGCTGTAGCCAATTCTTATTGCAACAATATTTTTATAATTATATTCCATGCCGATGTGTGTATCGAAGCTTACCGGACCGATATTAAACATTGAAGCATATTCCCTGTTTTCAAACCTTATATCAACGTCAACAGTGGGCTGGAAAACACCGCCAAGCGCCTGGACTAAATATGCGCCGCCCACTTTAACAGTAGGTGTAATCAGCTCATTGCGTCCCGTACTCCATGCAACAAGTGTTGTAGTAACATCCTGAATATTTATGCCTAGGGAAAGTTTATCGGTCATCTGATAGAATGCACCGAGATCAAATCCAATTCCGGTGGCACTGTACTCTGCAATGTTACGGCGGATAATTTTAAAATTGGCACCCCAGAAAAATGTTTCCGACTGCCTTTTGGCAAATGTAAAAAAAACTCCCCAATCGGTATTATTATATTCAGTAATTTTAGAATAATCAAGCTGGTCTGTGTAAATATCCAGAATGCCGTCTCCATTTGAGTCTATGAGAGCATTACGGCTATCGGGAATGCCGTCCACACTAAGCCTTATAACGCTTAGCCCGAAACTCATATCCTTGCCGAATGGTATTGCAACGGCAGCATAATTGTAATTTACAAGATCGCCGAAATGTTCTTCATGCATAAGGGAAATTTCAGGATAATTTATTCTTGCAAGTGCTGCGGGATTATAATAACCGGCAGTAACATCATTAGCAATGGCTACTCCGGCGCCCCCCATCCCTAATGAGCGGCTGCTGACGCCGATTGCTAAAAATTCTCCCGCGTATTTACCTATTACTGTCTGTCCGTAAACAGAAACCTTAAAAGCCATAAAACAGGCTAAAATCAAAAAAATTCTTTTCATTTTTGCCTAAAATAATAAATTCTGTTAAGCAAGATTAGTAAATCACATAATAAAAGCAAGACATAAATACAGTACTGTTTATTAAAAAAAGTCCAGTATAAACCCAGCAGGTTTGCAGACCGCCGGGTTGCGAACCCGATGCCCTAGGGTTAAGAATAAAATTTAGATATTAATAAGTAAATAGGTTTTAAAATTTATTTCCGAACTCTATCCACCGTCTCGAAAAATTAAATTCTTAATTAAACTACATACTGTATTTATATTAAAGTGCAATTAAATTCCCTCGCCTTTTGGGATAGGGATTCAAGGTGCGGGTCCCTTGACTTGATTGCATTTATGTGAACTTTACAACCGTATATAAAATATTTATTTCCATTCCACTTTTGAATGGAATGCCGTTGAACCTTTTGTCCTGTTTCTTCCGCAAATAAAGTATTCTCCCTGGAAATCATTCTCAGGTGATTTCAGCAGCTCAATATTATCCCCCAATAGGGTTTCTTCAAGAAAATTTATTTGCAATGAAACCAGCCTTCTGTTACGGTATTGTTCTACTGAGAAGCAATCCCCTATCCATTTTGCGTACTGTGCATTGTTAACGTGCATGTTTACATCAATATCGCTAAGGCGGGCGGCATTTTCAAAAACCGTTACTAAATTTTCAGGCATTTGTATTTTATCCGGTACTTCCTCAATTGCGTAATGTGCTCCCGGAAAGTGCAGATCAACCGGAAGTGTCTCAATTTTCCGCGGACGCCCTTTTTCTATATCAACAAGAAGCCATGCCGTTGTTGCAAGGATAAGAGTTTCATCACTTTCATTTTTTAAGGAAAATTCCCTAAGCGCAAATAGCCTGTCAATTCCTTTTGGCCATGTAGCAAGGTGAACCGTATCATTCCAATTGGGCAAAGAGAGAATCTGCAACTTTATTCTGGATAATATCCATGCAAGTTTGGATTCGCGCAGCATACCATAACCCACCTGCAAATATTCGGCATGAGCCCCTGCTAACTCCTGAAAACGGTTAAAGATAGCAAAGAGGGTCATTTTGCCAAACAGGTCCGTTTCATATGAAGCAACTTCAAATGTGGTTTCAAACCGCTCGCGTGTATTCATTAATATTTCCAGTAAGTTGATCTTCTATCTTTATAATATACCATATTGATTAGAGTAATTCAATTTGAATCTTGCCTTGTTGTACATTGTAATTGTGTTAAATAGAATAATTTTTACATTAGAATACAATTCCACAAAAATATTTAAGTAACGTATCTGGCCTTTCTGTATCGGACTTATCAAATTTCCATTTTTCGTAAAATCGTGGGATGCATCCAATTTTATTTTAAATATTTTTCTTATCAAGCCCTTCCATTTTGAAAAACAACATAAAGATAAAGTAACTTCATCCCCACTACGTGTAATTATTGGTTCAAGAGATTTTGTAATAGGAGTATCTTCTATCTTATTATGCGAATAATTATTAATTGAATCTCTTATTTTATCAAACCTTCCTTTTGTACAGACAATATCCCAATCATTATAACCAACAATTTGATTCAAAAATTGTTTGCTGTAAATATTCAAGACTGCATACTCAAAATAACTTTCTTCATTATCTTTTAATTCAATCCATTTTTCAAATTTATAATTGTTATCATTATTAAATCTACTTTCATATTTGCCATTATTATTCACCAACTTATTAACTGCTTTTTGATATTCATTTAATGACTTAAATGGTTTTTCTTCTGCTTTTCTTGCATACAAAATTGGAGTGCGACAGTACAGAGGCTCTTTATTGTCATCAATGCAATAATCTAAGACATAATCATCTTTTAATTTTATATTTTTAAGTACTGTAAAAAATATATTGGGATTAAAATCTTTTATATATTTATTTGCCGCACTATCACTTTCAAAATGTCTATTAGGATAATTTATATTATGGATAATCAATTCCATTTTATCTGCAATTTTTTGCAGTCTTTTTGCCCTTTCAGAATCATCATATTTTTTTGCACATGATGATAAAATTATTATACAAATAAGAAGTAAATATTTTTTCACTTTATTCTCCTCACCCTTTTTATTATATGCCAGAGCTGCACCTATATAGTACAGCTCTTTGGCTATCAATTCTATTGTTTTGGATAACCTATAGGAAGCTCAAGCAGACAGATTTGTGTATCCTTTAGTGCAAGAAGCTTTTTCATATTAGGTTCGTTTATTGAAGCTCTCGGGTGTGTAACAAGTCCGTTTGCAGCACAGAAGAGCATTATATTCTGGGAGACAATGCCCGCATCAACAGCGCTCCATTCACGTTTTTTTTCATCCGAACCCCCTCTGAATCTTGAATAATCAGAAATAAGAATCAAATCAACCGGGTAATTTGGAACTGCAACAGCATTTCCGCCCTGACGTGCCATTGCAATATCCGGAATGTGTGCGCCTCCGGCAATAAGATTCAATGCATTGTTAGCGGCATCATAAATGTAAACACCATTTTTCATGAAGACATAAATATCCACATCCTGTGCATTCATTGCCGAAGCTGCAGTGCGTTTCTTGTTATCGCGGTTAATTCCGTTGGCAGCCCAAAGTAGATCGGAGAGAGTCTGCATGTCAACATCTTTATCGGACCAATCTCTGACTGAGGCTCTTAATGCACATGCTTCTGAAACAGAAAGCCCTCTTTTCTTATTCGGCGGATCAAGTTTAATTACTTTTGTTTCCTGTGCATAAAGAAAATTAAAGGCTAAAACAATTAATACTAACGGCATTAATAATTTTTTTAAAATTGACTTTTCCATAATGATCTCCTTGTATAAAAGTTAAATCACCATTGTTTGTTTATTTAAAAGGAATATTATGTAAAAAGTTATAACAAAATATTGGATTTTACAAGTGGGTTTGATTATATGTCCCTTTGTGTCCTGAAGGCTTTGTGGCAAAATAAACTTTTACAAAAGTAAAATGCCACGAAGTCTCAAAGACTCAAGAATTATAAGAGGCTTTTTTCAGGCTGCCACGGTGTACCATGGCAGCCTTAATAATTTTATACTAATTTATTTCAATTAATGACGGGTCATAATCAGGGACATTCTTAAATCCAAGCAGATTAAGAAGAGTACCCGCTACGTTGGTTAATCCCGGGTTATCAATTTTAGCAAGTTTATATTCCCCTTTATATTGAGGATCATAAATAATAAACGGAACCGGATTCAATGTATGTGAAGTTTTAACTTCTTTCTTCCCATTTTTAATGGTGAACATTTCATCTGCATTCCCATGATCGGCAGTAATGATTGCAATGCCTTCCATTTCATCAACAGCTTTCAGAAGTTTACCGAGGCATTCATCAACTGTTTCAACCGCAACTATTGCAGCTTCCATAATTCCCGTATGCCCTACCATATCGCCGTTGGCATAATTAACTCTGCCCCATTTGTACTTGCCCGAATTATACATCTCAAGCAATTTGACAGTTATTTCATCGGCTTTCATCTTTGGAGCTTTATCAAATTGTATTTTATCGGAAGGAATTTCCACATAAGTTTCCAGATCCTTATTAATATAACCGGATCTGTTACCATTCCAGAAATATGTAACATGCCCGAACTTCTGTGTTTCCGAAATTGCAAATGAAGTAACTCCCATATCACAAAGATATTCACTAACGGTTCTATTAATTTCAGGAGGCTGCACAAGAAAGTTTTTAGGGATATGCAAATCTCCGTCATATTCCATCATTCCTGCATAGAATAATTTCGGTACTCTAACTCTATCGAATTCAGTAAATTTTTCTTCATCAAATGCTCTTGATATTTCAATTGCCCTATCCCCTCTGAAATTATAGAAGATTACGGCATCGCCGTCTTCTATTGTACCGGCGGGTTTTCCATTACTGTCTGTAACTACAAACGAATCTAAATACTGGTCTGTCATTTTAGGGTCTTCATCGTAATAGGTCTGAATAGCTTCTGTGGCAGATTTAAAGAAACGTGCTTTACCGAGAACGTGTGTATCCCATCCCCGTTTTACTACCGACCAATCGGCATTGTAACGATCCATTGTGGTAACCATTCTTCCGCCGCCGGATGCTATTTTATAATCAAATCCTTTTTCGGAAGAAATTTTTGCAATTAATTCTTCAGTAGGTTTTATATAATCGAGTGCGGTTTTTTCTCCGACATCTCTGCCGTCAAGCAATACATGAATGCGTACTTTCTTAATTCCTTTCTCTGCACATTTATTAACAAGCGCAAAAAGATGTTTTATATGGGAATGAACATTACCGTCGGATAGCAATCCTATGAAATGCACTGTACCGTTTGTCTTTCCGTGCTCAATTATTTTTTCCCAATTTATAGTTTCATATATCTGTCCCGATTCAATAGATTGGTTAACCAGTTTTGCACCCTGTGCAAAGACTCTTCCTCCGCCAAGTGCATTATGGCCTACTTCACTATTGCCCATGTCATCTTCCGATGGCAGGCCTACTGCAGGGCCGTGCGCTTTTAACTGTGTCTTTAATTCCGAAGCCATTAATTTATCCAGTACGGGTGTATTTGCCATATAAACAGCATTACCTTCGTATGGTTTGCCTATTCCAACTCCATCCATAATTACCAGGAGCAGCGGGCCTTTTCTTCCTGCGAATTTTTCAAGTTTTTCTAACTTTAAAGGCATTTTTTCCTCATCATTTTTATATTCAATAATAAATATATTACTGTGTTTCTTTATAAACAATTCCCGGAAGTATAAAGTTGCCCCTTAGAATTATTTTTGCTTGCCTATATAAATATTCATAAAATTACTTTTACAAATTTAGATTATAATATTTTTTGAAAATTGGAGTAACATTAAATGAATGCAAAACGGGTAATATCGGTAGTTGGTTGCCATGCAGAAGGGGAAATAGGGGATGTAATTGTAGGGGGAGTTCTGCCCCCCGAAGGGAATACTCTTTTTGAGCAGATGCAGAATATGCAGAAGAACCATGACAACATTAGGCGGCTTCTCCTATGTGAACCGCGAGGCAGTGTTGCAAGGCATTGTAATCTGCTTGTGCCTGCTGTCAACAAGGAGTGCCAGATCGGCGTAATAATTATGGAGCCGACTGAATATGTACCAAGCTCGGGTTCAAATCTAATCTGTACTGCAACTGTAATTCTTGAAACAGGAATAATCCCTATGCAGGAACCGGAAACAATTGTAAAAATTGAAGCTCCCGGCGGGCCGGTACAGGCGCGCGCAACATGTAAAAACGGTAAGTGCGTTTCAATTGAAATTGAGAATGTACCTGCCTTTGTCGACTGCCTTGACGCACACATTGAAGTTGAAGGACACGGAACCATTACACTTGATGTTGCATACGGCGGAATGTTCTATGCAATTGTTGATGCAACAAAATTAGGCTTTGAAGTAAAAGCAGATGAAGCAAGGGACCTTGCAATACTCGGAGAAAAAATACGCGCTGCTTCAAGAGAACAGTTAAATGTAGTGCATCCGGGAAATCCGGGTATAAACGGAGTATCAATTGTACAGTTAAACAGACCTTTTGAAGGAGTTGGCAAAATTACAAGGAATACGTGCATAGTTGCGCCCGGAAGATCAGATAGAAGTCCAACGGGAACGGGTACATGTGCAAGGATGGCTGTACTTCATGCCCGCGGTTTAATGAAAACAGGCGACTGGATGATACATGAATCCCTTATTAACTCACATTTTAAAGGACGCATTATTGGTGAAACTACTGTAGCAGGCCGGCCTGCAATACTTCCTTCAATTACTGGCGGAGCGTGGATTACGGGCTTCCACCAGTATGTGCTTGATTCGGAGGATCCTTTTACAACAGGCTATGTTTTGAATGACACATGGGGTGTTACAGGCAAAATGGTGCAATAAAACAATCACTTGTACAGGTTTCTAAAACCCTGTTTCCTTTTTCAACTTTGTTTTTTCTTTTGCTTTGTTCTTTTGTTTTTTCCTGTTTTTCATGTTCGTATGGGACGCATAGTATGCGTCCCATACATACACGAAAACCAACGTCCCATACAACATTCACTTGGGTTCTAAAATCTATAAATTAAAAGTCTCTACAAAAATAAACTTCATTATATCATCCACTTTCATAAGCATTAATGAAGGCCTTTCAACTTTATAATATGTAAGGCTTACATCAAAGCCTCCCTTAACAATAATTGTATTATTATTTATAGTATATGCAGCTTTAAATGTATGATCATGTGTAACACCGTGAAAAGTCAATTTTCCGTAAACCGTTATGCTATCGGCAGTTTGCTCAATTGAAGAACTTGTGTATGAAGCTAATGGGTATGAAAGGGCATCGATAACTTCCATTGCATGTGAATCGCGATTGGAATTACCGCTATCGAATGTGGAGACTTCCACCTGGACATTAACTCTTTTAATTAGTTTAGTAGATTGGTCATAATCTATTTCACAAACTCCCTCTTTTGATTTAGATTCAAAATCATGCAGTGCATGAAACATTTTAAACTGAATGAAGGAATCTTTTTGAACAGAAACCAAATGTTTTGTCTGAGCAGTAACTGAATAAGCGGTAAAACAAAGGAGTAAAAATATAAATAATTTATTCTTTTTCATTTAGTCCCCTTTAGAAAGTTATGACAATCATTGCGGCGGTAAACACAGCAGTTGTAAAATAGGCCGAAATCTGGTGTACACGTGCCATTGTCTCATTGTAATTTCTGTGCTGAGCTATTAGTGATCCAAGTATTGGTGTAATGATCATACCGGCTACATGTATCCATGCTAATATTTTATGAATTGTTATTGTACCGGAATCATCATCTCTTCTTATTAAGGGCGGAGGAGAAAGTATGGAAAGAAGTCCCGTAAGGGAATATGAAACAACGGTTGCTAAAACTAAAGTTTGATGAGTAGGCAATAAATCCCTTCTGCCGTCTATCATTTTCTGTCCTACAAAGACTGTAGCATACATTAAACCGAGAGTAGTAAAGCCGCCTATCATATGAGCTGTAAGCATTCCCCTTCTAAGGCTTAGCTCGCTCTTCCTTGATTCAATTGTTAATGGAGATGCTAAACCAAGGCTTCGGAAGATGCCGTTTTCTCCCCAAAATAATTTTTCCCCAAAACTGATATTATCCGGCAGTAATTTTACTTTAGGATGTAATATTGTATCGGCAGGCGACACAGCCTGCATTATAGTCATCTGATTATAAAAATCAGGAGTGATTTTTAAATATTCAGGCGGTTGTTTTATATTGGAATAAAAATCCTGGGCGGTAATTGTAGTTGTTAAAAATAACCCGAAATAAAAAAGCATCATCAAGAAATATTTTCTTCTTAATGAGATGGAATATATTGCTTTTACTACATTGCATTTTCCTTTCTTTTTCATTCAAACCCCATTTATTTTAATTGAACTCAATCTTTCAGTCTTTAACGGGGTTATATGGTTATTGGTTCCAGCAATTGAATATATTATTTGAATTATTTTATATAGAGATGCCCAAGTCTTAATTATTAAGCATGGCGATACTAAAAACTACATGTGATAATTATACTTCTCAATGTACTAAATAATCAGTGTAACTTTTAATAGAAACAATTAGAACATCTTTATCGATAGCCCTTTATGTTTAACTGTTGCGCTATGGTTCAGTTTAGTTTTACTTATCACGCACACCTTCATAATTCAACACTTATAACTTACTTCAACTTATGTTGAACTATTTCTCAAACATATGTGATACCGCCGCCGTTTACCATAGTAGACTAACAAGTATTTTTTTCAGGTGTTTTTCTTCACAAACCTAATAAGTAACTCCTCCTTCTTTATATACTGCCAAACCAAGGGCTGTACGAATCCATTTATTCCCCGAAGCGTCAATTGTAATTGAAAATACACGATTTGCAGGCAGACCGGAATTGCTTTTATTATAGACGATCCATTTAGTGCCGTCAAATTTTACTAAACCGCCATTAAAAGTACCAATCCATTTATTGCCGGAAGAGTCAATGGTTATTGACAAAACATTATTATCGGGTAGGCCGGAATTACTAGTATTGTAAACCGTCCATTTAGATCCGTCAAATTTTACCAATCCATCCTCAAGCGTACCGATCCATTTATTTCCCAAAGCGTCTATTGCAATTGATTGAGCACAAAAATCCGAAAGTCCGGAATTCTCCTGGTTATAAACAGTCCATTTAGAGCCTTCAAGTTTTACCAACCCTTCCAAATCATTAGCAATCCATTTATTTCCTGAAGCGTCAATGACTATTGCACTTACAGTAACTCCGGGCAGGCCGGAATTGCTTTTGTTATAAACGGTCCACTTAGAGCCGTCAAATTTTACAAGGCCGATGTCCCAGGTTCCAATCCACTTACTACCTGAAGCATCAATGGTTATTCTCCAAACATTATTAGTAGGCAAGCCTGAATTGTCTTTGTTATAAACTGTCCATTTTGAACCGTCAAATTTTACTAAACCGCTTTTATTAGTTCCAATCCACTTATTACCGGAAGCGTCTATAGTAATTGAAGAGATAGAGTTATCAGGTAAACCTGAATTGCTTTTGTTAAAAACAGTCCAGTTAGTACCGTCAAATTTTACCAGTCCCTGACCTTCTGTTCCAATCCACTTATTACCGGAAGCGTCTATAGCAATTGAAGAAACGGAGTTGCCGGGCAGGCCGGAATTGCTTTTATTAATAGTTATCCACTCCGATTTTTGTGAATAGAGATTCGCTGAAAGAATAAGAAATGCTATAAAAAGTATAAATATTTTTTTCATAAACACTCCTTTCTAATCGATAAAATGATTATCCGACATTAGAATATGGTTAAGTTAATTATTTTTTTTAATTAATCAAATCATATTTATTCATTTTCAGCGGACGTGTTACAGCATATTTTTAGCCAGCCATTGTTGCGCAGCAGTGCTGCTGTAGCATATCAATAGGTAAACTAAGTGGCATGGTTTGACCATGCCACCATAGAAATAATATTTATATCAATTTATTACTCACAATAACAGCTTTTTCATTAGCCAAACCAATAGTTGCAATTGAACCGCTGTTAAAATTTAAAAAATCAGCTTCTATTCCATCGCTAAAAATCACCCCGTTAACGGGCATAAGGGACTCTATGTTTAAAACTTCTTTCTCATTCAAATATCCGGCAATTATTTCGATCTTTGTTTTTATGCTTTTAAATGGTTCTCTCACCATAAATAATAATTGTTTCTCACTTAATCCGGGTTTTTCAAATATTTGTTGTTTATCAATAAGTCTTACTACTCCGAAAGCCATATTAAAAACAGAGCTAAGCCATCCAGTAGAACCTGCTTTAGTGGATACTATCAATCCACTTGATGACTGTTCTTCCATTTTATCCTTAAATATTATTTTATAGCGCGCTGAAATGTGGGATGATGCTCCAATAAACAAATCATTGAATGCTAAAAGGCGTTGTCCGTCATTTAGTTTTGCTTCTGCAAAATGCTTAACAAATGCATTATATTGATTTGATATTACATCTTCCACGCCTGAGATAAAGTTTTCCGTATCAAATGGGAGAAGAATGCCGTCATAACGTTTTTTATCCGGGTTAACAGCAATAATTGGCTGTTCTCTGGAATATTTTGCAGTATTTGCAACAAGACCATCCTGCCCTATTACAATTATTAAATTATTATCTGCAAAAATGAAAGAAGGCAAAAAACTTCTTTCAATAATCTTATATTTAATAACTTTTGATAATTTGGATTGTAGAATTTCAAGAGAATCATAAAAAGCATTATGCTCAGCCTCGTAATCAAGGAAATTTCCTCCTTGTCTTTCAATATAAAACTTGGCTTGCGCTTTAGTATTAAAACGCCCTATTAAGGTTTCAAGCCTTGTCTTGTTTTTTACAACTATTGCATATTCTTTTTTCATTTAGGAATCTTGCTTTCCTTTATAATAGATTCAATTAATTCCGGACTAATATTTAAATTGCCTATTTTAGATGCATTTTCAGCAAGAACCCTGAATGCCAGCGATATATTAAATTTTGGATCAGGATTGTCATTCAATGCTGTTATCATTCTCCAATCTAATTCCTTATATGGTTTTAGTACTGTATCAAGTACATATCCCTGTGTTTCAGCTTCAGCCCTCTGATTTTGCGTTTTCTGTTCAATAAGAAGTTTCTTTTGGCTTTCAATTGAAATATCTGCTTCTACCTGCATCTCTCTCAATTTTCTCTGGTTTTCTGAATCCATTACCTTTGTTTCCATTTGCTTTTCGGCAATTTGCTTCTTCTTTTCAACAATAGCTATTTCTGTATTCAATTCACTTTCTTTAATTTTTCTTTCCTGTTCAACTGCAAAATTTCTTCTTTCATAAATTGCATGGTCTGCCTCTTGCTGCAGTTTTTCCCGTGTTTCTGTTTCAAGAGCTCTAGCCATTTCGGGGGTGGCGGCAATAGAAACAATATTTGCACCAAATATTTCTATACCAAGCATACTTATTGTTGATGAAGTTTGAAGCCCGGTCAAGATTTCCTCTTCAATCTTCTTTGCAGAACGGATTGCATCCTTTAATTTTATATCATGAATAAAAGAAGCTGTAGCCGTCTGTGCAGCATTAATTATTCTCTGGTTCAATTTTTCTATATCATTTTTCTTGTATAAACCATGGTCTGTAATTGTAAAATCAAGTACACCGGCAAGGGCTTTTGCATCCACAATTTTGTAACTAATCTGCCCTTGTATACTAACTGTCTGATAATCATGTGTAGACTCATTGAAAATGAACGGTAAATCGTTACTTCCTAATGGAATAGCAACTATTGAACTTTTAAATGGAAAATAAAAAAATGCCAGCCCTCTCCCTTCTCTTACAACTTTACCATTAACAAAATGAATGACATATGTCATTGCATCAAATTTGATGTGCCTTAACCCTAACATTATATTATTCCTTTAATTAATTAATCAAATAATGATTTTAATTATATTTATCCAACATAAATACTAATTTAATTTTTGCTTTTTTGATTTTCACCAGTAAATTATATAAATGATGCTACAAACTCAAATACTTTTTAAGACATACAATTTTCGCCATTTTGCTTTGGTACAATTTATTTTTACTTCATCCCTTATAAAGGCAAAATCTAAAACTTAATAATTACACTTATGCTGCACCATTTCTCTAAACCTCTACATGTTGCGTTGCGCAAGGTATACCATGTGGCATGGTTTGACCATGCCATGCTGGAATATTATTTTATATAGCCTTATTGTCATTAACCTTAGCCTTACTGCTGATACTTAGAAACTCGAAATATTCACCTGTAAATTTATAGATAATACTTTTATTTGTTACCTCTCCTTCATCTTCTACTACAGGAATTTCCAATATCTTTGTTTTATCATCATATTTTGCCAATGAACCATTTGCAGAACTTTCCCCCGCGGTAAATGGATTAAACCCATATGTTATATTATCATAATTCTTTTTCTTTGTCCTGAATGAGTTTTTTATATTTTCCAGTTTATTCCCTGATATTTTGCATAGTTTAATTAAGTCATAATGGCTTGTGCCGTATGCTATACCATGCATAATCAACAAGTAAAACGTGTTGTCTCCAAATTTTATAGTTTTTATATCTGCATACAGCGGTGCACATTCAGCTTGATCATTCTCTTCCCCATCATAAAAAGAATAAACTTTTTCATTAACTTTAATTTGAAACACATTATAAAAAATCTTCATTGTACCCATGTACCCTGAATCCCATGAATATGCCCTTACATTACCATCTTCTGATGTTACTATACTCAATCCCTCTTTTTTAAATTCGTCATATGAAAAGTCAATTGATTCGGGGTACTTTGTATTGCACTCAATTAGCATCTTTTTGAATTTATTATTTTCAATTGCCAGAGAATCTACATCTGAGTCCACATCAGCATTTGGTGGATGAACATTTTGATTTAATTTATCAAGTTTTTCCATTTGTTTAACTAGCTTTGCCTCAAGCATAATTTCCGTTTGCGTCTTTTCAATTCTATTTCTTCCTTCATTAGAATTTTCATTGTTTTTCTTTTTTCCACCGCAAGATGTCAACAATAATAACAATAACAGAAATACAAAATACTTTTTCATAAAATATCCTTTTTTTTTGTTAAAATTATTTTATTTCTTACTTTTTTGTCCGCTATGGTCTACTATGGCACTTTAGTACAATATATATTCACTTCTTACTCACAACTGCATAATTTAATACTTATTATTTATTTCAACTTATGCTGTACTATATTTCTATATCGCAAAGTGGCATGGTTTGACCATGCCACCCTAGAAAAAATGCATTGTAATACATTCTTACTTTATCATTTTTTTTGTAAAAATAGATTCTATATAAACCAAAACTACCTAAAATAATCATTACTAAAGAAAGAAATATACCTTCCATAAGTCTCCTTTTATTTTCTGCCAGCCATAGCTGCACTCCGGCTCTTTAGTAAAATTACTTTTTCTTGGCAACTTTTTTTTCTACCTTATTTTTTACTTGGGGATAAGACTCCTGCGGACATAGATTCCACATAGAATATTTCTTTATTATAGAATTATCCTTAAGTACGGTTTCTAATTTTTTATAAGGTATCAGAATTTCCCTGCCCTGTGGAGAATCCTGAGCTTCAAAACGGCCGTAGGATATTACCATGCCTTTTTCGCACAAATAATAATTTTTATTGAACTTAATAATATTATTAGCCCATCCTAATTCTTGCAAAGTCATATTTCGCTCTTCGTTTGATAGACTCTCTCTAAAGCATTGCTCTACTATTTTTTTATATTCACTCAGCTTTTTCATATAAACAATATCTTCAAACTTAATTATTGTTCCTGTTTCTAATTCATAAGTGTAACCTATATCATTGCCAAAAGCTATTGCTCCTCCAACCCTGCTTTGGAAGTTGCCAAATACAAATGATATTACATTACTTGTATTTAATACCAAATGCATTTCCACAAGGTCTGTCCATGGATATTTTTCTTCGGCGCCTTTAGCCCATTCTTTATATTCTTTCAGATTTTTCCCGAAACATTCTTTCATCGAATTACATTTATCGAAAACCAGATTTTTAATAATAGAATTTAGATTAGCAACCGACTTATCGTTCTCTTTGAAGAGAATATAATCATAATAAAGGTCATACCAATCTGCCTTTTCTGTATCATTAAATCTTGTATATTGAAGAGTATCAATAACCGCAGAAGGTGTATGCAGAGCTGTCTCTTTTACTTTGTTCCCGCAGCCACAGATAAACAATGACATAAAAACTACAATGAAAATATATTTTATCAACTATGCCCCCTATTCAATATATAGTTCTATGCTAAACTACTTTTCTGTATCTTTAATCTTAGTAGTAAGTATTTCTACGCCATTTTTAGATATTGTCAAATAACCTTTAGTATCATCCTCATCAGTAATAGTATCAATTTCTAATTCATATTTCCATTCCTTATTAATAAAAGTATAATTAGACACCCATCTTGTACCATGGAAAGTACCGTCATTAATAATTAAGTCGGGCTTATCACTCATTTTCTTTGGTAAATTCCAGGCAATATATCTGCTTTTCCCGTCAGGCATATCATCAACCCAAATTAATACTTTATCCGTCTTCCCATCTAAAACATGGTACGCCCATTTTGTAACGCTTGGATGCATTTTAGAGCGAATATTTTCAGCAAGAGAATCCTGCAATGTTTTTTCCTTAGCAGGCATAACATTTATTGCCACGATTTTCCCCTTTTCTGAAAACCATAACTCGCCCCTGTTTATTCCATAACTTTCCTCCGAAGGAACATATATAATATTATCTTTAGTCACTTTTATTTTTTTAACAGCCTCAATAAGATCAGTTCCAAAATACTTTTTATAATATTTAATAAATTTTTCTTTATCATTTATGTCTGGTAATGGATATTCCCGTACTAGCGGATATTCAATCAAGGCTGCTAATTCATTTACTTTATTATTTATTATTAAGGATACAACCGTCTTGGCATGTTTGACTATTTGGGTATAATCAGCTTCATCATCTTGGGCAAATACCTGTCTTGAAAAAAGTAGAATAAACACGACACAAAATGTTTTTTTCATTTTCCTGCTCCTATTAGCTATTTTTTAGCACGCTATGGCTCAACAGCAGCCTGTTAAAAATAATTCACAACTAAAATGTTATTTCTGTTAATTTGCCATCATAAAATACCCATAAACTTGGAGCGTCGAATAGTATAAATTTACCATTTTTTAGTTCTGACTCTGGTGTAAATACCATTGCAACATTCTTTCCTGAAGATGCTATATACGTAAAGAACTCCCCTTTCAACTGCCTTGGTATTTTGAATATTTCTTTCCAATTATCATTCAGTGCAAATAGTCCTTTCCCTTTTTTATAAACAAGCAAACCCTGCGAATCGGATTCTTCAATTATAGAACAATTATCCCCTTGGGGAATATGCACTATACCATTTTGAGATATTTCGAATAACTCTCCCCGCTCACTTAACAAATAAGGCTTCTTATTTACAATCTTAAGTGACTTCAGATATATATTAATATTAGATTTGTTTGGTATTTCTTTCCATGTTTCTTCCTTAACGAATAACTGATCGGATCTAAATTTATTATTACCTATAACATTATATCCTTCATCATTCCTAATCACGGCACATATTTTATTATTATAAGTGAACATATAAGCAATCTTTTTTTCATCTGGCAAAGGCAATTCAATCCAGCTTTCTTTTTGTTTATTCCACTCCCATCCGCAATTACCACCTACCAACCATATAGGATTTTCTGAATTTACAATTCTGAACCCTTCCAAAATATTTCCCCTTGTGTATCCATCCTTTCGTTTTGGCACCGCGTAAGCCTGCCAAGTTTTTCCATTATATTTAATTAACTTAAAATAATGGTTATGCAAAATCCATAGTTCATTATTTGTTTTGTCTACCCAAGGTCCAGATATAACATCGTCACCCCAATTCCATTTAAGGATTCTAACTATTTTATCCTTATGAATTTGAAGCAAACCAATATTCGAAGCTACATATAAAGTATCATTATAGAATACCAAATCGCCTATAAAGAAATCTACGTTGGAAGGTATTTTAGAAATTAATTCTTTAATTCTCTCCCCTTTAACAATTTCTGGTTCAAATTTCGTTTGACATATTATTTCTTTATTGAAAAGAAGAACCAATAATAATATTGATACATATTTCATATCACCAATCCTGCTATAGTAGAACACTAGATTTTACTTATTTCAGCCCGCCGCTTCGGTTTATAACAATATATGTTTGTTACATCACTCATAACTTTAAAAATGATATTAATGTACTTTCCAACTTTATGAACTGTTTTCGCACCCCCGACAGGACTCGAACCTGTGCACATGGCTCCGGAGGCCAATGCTCTATCCACTGAGCTACGGGGGCAATTAATAAACTTTGCAAATAACTAAAGCTAAGATAAAAAATTACACAATAAATTGCATTAAGACATAAACCGGCTGCCTGCTCAATTATCCTAAAATAAAGACAATAAAGCAAACCAGCCGGTTCTATATATGGGGGTGGGTATTTTTATTTAGCCGTTACAGGCTCTTCCTCCTTTTCAGGATGAATGAATTTTCTTCTAAAGAATGCACTTAAAGAAACACGCCATTCTTCAATTTTGGTATATACAATAGGTACAATAATTAAAGTTAAGAAAAGTGAGCTTGTTAATCCGCCTATTAATGCCCATGCAAGTCCGCTCTTCCATTCATGCCCTTCTGCGGTTGACATTGCAATAGGAAGCATGCTGAATATCATAGTAAGTGTAGTCATAAAGATAGGGCGGATTCTCATTCTTCCTGCATCAATAAGAGCGTCTGTCATGCTTTCACCCTGTGCCCGCATAAAGTTGGTTCTGTCAACAAGCAGAATAGCATTCTTTCCTACAAGTCCAATCAACATAATAATACCGAGAATTGAGAATATGTTCAGCGGATTCATGGTAAGCGCCAAAGCAAGCAGCGCGCCAATGAATGCCAATGGAACCGAGAAGAATATTACAAACGGATATACAAAGGAATCATACAAAGCAACCATTACCATGTATGTAAAGAGCATAGCTGCCAGTAAAGCAAGCAGTAAATCACCGAATGATTCATTCTGGTTTTTAATATCACCGAGCCATGAATAAGTTACGCTTGGAGGCAGGTTGCAATTCTTTAATTTCTTTTCTATTTCTTTACCAATAGAACCGGTCGGGCGCCCAATTGCCTGCGAATATACTGTAACCGAAGCGCTTCTGGATTCGCGCGATAATTTTGTAGGGCCAACAGAACGGACAACATTTGCAAACTGATTCAAATAAATTAATTGTCCTTTTCTGTTTTGGAAAGAAATATTTCCAATCTGATCTGTTCGTGAACGGTCTGCTTTATCAAGCAGAATACGGATTACATAATCTGTTTCCCCTTCACGTAATTTGGAATCGTCATCGCCTGTTAAAGCAATTCTAAGCGCCTGCCCGACTTCAGCCAGAGTAAGCCCGAAGCTTGCAAGTTTTCTACGGTCAATTTCAATTTTTGTTTCAGGATTTCCATCCTGGCTTGAAAGCCTTACGTCCGCAGTACCCGGAATAGTTTTAATAGAATCGGCAACTACTTTTGCAGCCTTAAGAACTTCCTCATAACTTGGTCCGCTTAAAAGCAATTGTATAGGAGATTGGTTAGCTACACCGAAAAGCCCTATAGGATTAACCCTTACCTTGGCTCCGGCAAAGTGCTGCAATTTCCCTTTTATTTCATTCCCCACATCATCAGTAGAACGATTACGTACAGAACGCGGTACAAGAATAACATTAATTTCTGTTGTATAGCTGGATGCAAACCCGGTCATTCCTTCACTTGAAGCACCGACATTTACATAAATAGTTTTTACTTCAGGAATCTGCCCGATGATTTTTTCCGCTTGCTCCGAAACTATGTTTGTGGTTTCAAGAGGTGTTCCGGGTGCGTTTTCAATTGTAACCGAGAACTGCCCCTGATCTGCCTGACTCATAAATTCGGCCCCTATGAATCCGAATCCTATAAGTCCAAATGACATAAACAATATTAATGTAACAGTTCCAAATACGGCCAGTTTATGTTTAAGGCTCCATTTAAGAAGCTGTATATATTTTTCAGTAAACGTGTGGAATGCTTTTTCAAACCAAAGAGCAAAGCGCCCTAATAATGATCTGTTTGTAAGCCTTTCAAGCTTACCAAATCTTGATGCCATTAACGGGGTAAGAGTGAATGAAACAAACAAACTCATTAAAGTAGAAAATACAACAACCGCAGCAAACTGGCGCATAATATTACCAACCATTCCGCCAATAAACATAAGGGGAAGGAATACGGAAACGTCTACAAATGTAATAGCAACCGCTGCGAAACCAATTTCATTTCGCCCTCTTATTGCTGCTTCCCTTTTTTCTACCTTTCGCTCAAGGTAATGATAGATGTTCTCCAACACCACTATCGAGTCATCCACCAGAATACCTATTACAAGGGACAAGCCTAACAGAGTCATAAGATTAAGAGTAAATCCCAAAGCGTAAACCGCAATGAATGTTGAGATTAACGATGTAGGTATTGCAATAAGAATAATAAATGAGTTTCTTATACTGTGCAGAAACATCAGCATTACAATTGCTACCAGGAATATAGCGGTAATTAAATCATTTTTAACTGCATTAGCAGCGTCAATAGTATAAACAGATGAATCCTGTGCAATTTCAATTTTTAGTCCTATTTGTTTATACTGCTCCTGCAGCTTGGCAATCTGCTGATACATCAGTTTAGCAACTTCAACAGCATTGGCATCGGATTGCTTTTGTAAAATTAAGCCGATAGTATTTTTGAAATTCATTCTTGTGATATTGGTAGGCTCTTTTGTACCGTCTTCAACCTCTGCAATATCAGAAAGTTTAATCTCGCCCCCGGATCTTGATTCGCCAAGAGAGAGGTTTTTTAATTCTTCAACAGATGCAAATTTTCCTGCAACACGTACTACATACTCACCGTCTTTATCTTTAACGCTGCCTGTAGGAAAATCAAGATTAGAACTTTTTATTAATTGAGTAACCTGCAATAATGATAATCCATAAGATTTCATTCTATTCATATCAAGGTTAACTTTAATTTCCCTTTCATCGCCGCCTACTAAAGCAATCTGCCCCACACCTTCAACTCTGGAAAGCATCGGCTGAATTTTGTCTTTTACAAACTGGTAAAGTTCGCGCGAATCCATATCCGCAGAAATACCCATACGCAAAATTGGGATTTCATCAAGAGCAAATTTTGTAACTACCGGCGTTTTTGCATCCGAAGGGAGGTTGTTTGAAGTTTCATTAACCTTTCTTTGCGCCTCCTGTAATGATATATCAATATCTGCCGACTGCAGCAGTTCAATCATTGTGAAAGAAACCCCTTCCATAGAGGTAGAACGCACGGCGGAAACTTTATCCATACCGGATACAGCTTCTTCAATAATTTTAGAAACACCCGTCTCAACTTCTTTAGGAGAAGCTCCCGGATAAATTGTTGTGATAGTAATATAAGGAACTGACATACGGGGAAGCAATTCTACTTTTAGTTTTGAATAGCTGTATAAACCTATCGTAATCAATGCGGCAAATATTACTATAATAAGAGATGGCCGTTTTATCGATAATTCTGTTATTGTCATTTTTCAAAATCCTTATTTGTTGAGAATCTCAACTTTTGTATTGTCAACTAAATTATTTTGCCCGTTTATTACTATTGTTTCCCCTTCATTTAAACCGCTTAATACCTGTACACTGGTTCCTGCTTCTCCGCCAAGGACTAAACTGCGTAATTTGGCTATGTCATTTTCAACTACATATACTTTCGGTTCTTTAACACTTCCGACTAAAGCCTCGCGCGGAATAACAATACATTCACCTGATTTAAGAGAGCTAAACTCAACACGTGCAAATATTCCTGCTTTTAATTTATGCGCACCCTGATTTTCAATAATAATTTCAATCGGGAAAGTATGTGCTTCATCTGATTTTGAGCCGATTGATTCAATTTTTCCCTTAAAAATCACACCGGGATAAACATCTGTTGTAACATTAACATAATCCCCTTGTTTTAATGCGAACGCACTGATTTCAGATACATTAAGTTTAACTTTCAGGCGGGAGATATCCACAATGTTTGCAATCAATGTAGATTGAGGAGATCCCTGAACCATTGAACCTACATCAATATTTTTCATTGTTATAAAACCTGAAATAGGAGTTTTAATTTCAGTATCTGCAAGCTGTCTTTTTGCAACTATGTACTGTGATTCGGCTGATGCGTATGCAAGCTTTGCAGCATCAAGCTGTGAATCGCTTGCGGCATTCTGCTGAAATAAATTCTTAAACCTTTCATAATCTTTTTTTGCTTTTTCATAATTAGCTTCGGCACTTGTAAAAGCTGCTTTTTTCAATTCATCATCAACTTTGGCAAGAATGGAATTAGCAGTTTTATAATCGCCGACTTTAAAAAACATCTGCCATACTTTGCCTGATGTTTCAGACATTATATTAACATCATTGTATGCGGTTACATTACCCGTTAATGTAAAGTTGGAAGCCAAATTTTTCTTAACCGCTTTATCCACAGTTACATAAAAGGCATCTTTAACTCCGCCTGCATTTGCATTTGCTAATTTTCTTTTATTGATTGCCAAAATAGCGATGATAACCGCCAGGACTACGATAATGGCAACAATAGATTTCCAATTTTTCATATTATTTATTCTCCAATGTAATTTTCTTATTTGCCAATCGATTTATCTAATTTTGCTTTTGCCAATTCATAATCAATAATTGAATTGGTGTAATTTATATCAGCAGTTAAAAGTGCAGTCTGCGCATCTACAACATCAGTACTGAGAGCAAGGCCGGATGAAAACTTTTCCGATGTTATTCTGTTATTTTCAGTAGCCTGTTTAACTGCTAATTCAGAAATGGATACTTTTTGTTTTGCTACATTTAAATTAAAATAGCTCTGTGTTACTTCAAGAGTAATAGCATCTCTTAAGATTTGCTTGCTATCGATTGTCTGTTCAAGATTTGCCTGAGCCTGTTCAGTCTGGCGCGCTGTTGTAAGCCAATCCCAAATATTAAAGCTCACATTTAGACCTAAATCCCATGTACCTGTAAATACATCCTGTGAAGGAAATATTCTTTGATTGGGCCTTGAATAATAATAGTCGGCTACAAAAGCAATCTGCGGGTACCAGTTTGATGCTGCCATCTTAACTGCAGCATTCCCCATTGATATTCTGTTTTCCAGTGCTTTTAATTCGGTTCTCTCTTCAATTGCATTTTTTGTAAGTTCCGGTAAGGATTTATATTCTATTGATACAAGATTAACCTTAGAAGCTATATCAATTACTGTTTCAAGAGGTATTGATAATATGTTATTCAATCCTATCATAGCAAGCTGTACGTTGTTCTCTGCATCGACCTGTTTAAGCATAATATCAGATAGCTGAACTTCCAACTTTAAAATATCATTATTGGTAAGCATTCCGTTCTTTAATAAATTATTTGCATCTCTAAGATGCCCTTTAGCCTGCTCAACATTCTCATTAACTACTTTTAGCAATTCATTGGCTTTATATAAATTCCAGTAAGCAACTCTTATATTGTAAACCAAATCGGATCTGTCTTTATTATAATCCTGTGCGGTTGCCTGAGCATTATAATCTGCAATATCGATATTGCTTAACAGTTTAAAACCGGTAAATAATGGCTGTGTAAGGGTAAACTGTGTGGTATAGTTATCAAGAATGTTCGGTACAATAGTATAGGATCCTAACGGCCCCATGTCAAGAGTAAACGGTGTAATTGCGCTTAATCTTCTGTATGCACCTACAAATTTAATATTGAACCACCTGTTTGCATTTGCTTCTTTTACTTTTGAATTTGTTACATCAACCTTCAACTGTGAAGTATGGAGACTTTTGCTGTTTTGCAATCCTAAATTAATTGCATCTTCAACCGTTAAATTCAATTTCTGCTGTGCAAATATTGAAATTGAATAAATCAAAGTTAGGGCCAATATAAGCCTGATTTTCTTCATTGTTTCATTCCTTTTTTTATTCATTTTTTCAAACTTAGTTTTGTGCAAGTTCTTTTAATATTTCATAAACTTTTTCAAATTCTGTTGATTTATCAAAGAAATAATCTGCTCCTCCTTCAATACATTTTTTTCTGAAAGGATATGAAGGATAATTTGTAAGCATTATGACTTTTATTCCCTGATATTTCGCTTTTATTTTTTCCAGGACATCAATGCCGCTTCCGTCGGGAAGCTGAATATCCAGAATTAGAGTTTCCGGCACTTCACTGCTGAAACACTCAAATGTTTGTGCAATGTTTTCAGCCTGCCAAATTACTCTGAAACTTTCGCATGAATTAAGTTTTAGAGCTAAACGCTCTCTTATTATCTGCGAGTCATCTACAATTGCTATAGTTAGTTTTTTGTTTTCCACGTATTTCTATTATTGTTTATCTTAATCTAAGAATTTCTCTTATACCCGGGCAATTAGCATTATTCTTACCTTTTTGTAGTCCATAGATTACAGCGTTTCGTTTCAGCAAATAAAGAACTAACATGATTTTTTCAGGGACAATTATATTCCTAAAAAGCAGCATTATTTAACTGGAATCGGTGAACCGGAGAAAAATGTCGGTGAAAGTATCCTTTTATTGCCTGAAATTTTTGTAATTAGAAATAATGCTCAACTGCACAAATTCTTAAAGAATCACAAATGTAACAGGGCATGGAAATAACTAAGTTCAAAAAGTCAAAGTACACCCTTAAATATAGATTCTATGAGTATAAAGACGGATAAGAAGCGAAAATATTTTAAAGTATTAACTTTATTATCGGAAAACAAATATATATCCCAAAGGATAACCTAGCGATAGAATATTTTCTGCATATGGATTAGGAATAAATAAATGAACTTTTTACACACCCCGTCGTCCGTTAACTAACGGACGCCACCCCTCTCAGAGAGGGGAAAAAGTTGTTTTATATATTTTTGTTAATCTTATTAATTATTTTTTACTGCATTAAAGATTAAATAACAAATTTTTTGCGTTATGTCAAAAGCTCTCATCTTGATGAATTAATTCACTATTTCTTATTCTCTTTTTGTTTATGCCACCAGTCTTTCCATTTCTTATAATCTCTGCCAAAATCCTCATTTGTAATATTTCTTAAAGAAGTTACAACATAATAATCAACAAAGTCATTTTTATCTTTTAACATTTCTATTAACGGTTCAACTGCCCTGATGTCTTTCATTTTACCAAGAGCTTTTGCTGCTGCTTTCTGGACATCCACTTTTTTATCATTCAATGCAGTTATTAACGGTTCAACAGCACGTGGATCATTTATTTTGCTTAGCGCTTCAACTGTTAATCGGCGGTTTATGTAATCTACATCTTTTAACACTAAAATAAGAGGTTCAACTGCAAGAGTATCTTTTATTCTGCCAAGCGCTAATACTGCTTCACCGCGGACATTATTATCTTTATCTTTTAATGCAGTTATAAGGGGTTCAACTACACGGGGATCATCTATATTTCCAAGAGCTTCTACTGCTGAAATACGTACAATGTTATAAGTATCTTTCATTACAGAAATAAGCGGTTCAACTGAGAGAGTATCTTTTATTATACCAAGTGATTGTGCAGCCAAATTGCGCACAGCATGATCTTCATCCTTCAATGCCGCAAGGAGCGGTTCAACAGCAGGAGTACCAATACCGGCAATTGTTTTCACAGCTTCCTCTTTAATTAAAGATGAGGTTGCGTAACTATTGGTGATACCTTTATCCTGCTTCCAAATGAGGTATAAATTATTTGTAAAAGTTTCCATGAGAACTAAAATTGCTCCCTTTGTAAACGGCTTCTTAAATCTTAAGGCAATTACAGCATTAGTTTTAACAACCGGATCGTTTTTTCTAAGATTATCTATTTCTTTTTTTACCTCCTCAGGTGCATCAAGCTCCCATTGCTTTAACTTTTTGTAAAGCTCCGGATTCTTTTTTAGAAAAGATAATTCCTGCGCAATAATTTGATGTGTAAATACAGAGAATACAAAAAATAGTATGAGTATTATTTTAAAAATAATGTTATAAACAACCGCTTTATCATTCTCTCTCATTTTACCGGCCAATTAATTTATTTTATTCCTCTCTTTAAATTCTTTGACGGCTTCCATAAATTCAGGCAATTCATTTTTCCTTCGCTGATAACTTAAAGAGCTGAAACATAATTTATATGTTTTACTTTCACTCCTTATTTTAACATTCTTCAATGAAAGTTCTATACTTTTTATTTCCCCGGCCGTCAAGGTTACTTCCCTGCTAAACGGATTTTTCTTAAATGCTATTTCTGAATCATTCAATTTAATGAATGCAACTGCATTAGGCCTTAAGAAATAGATTAGAGAGACGACCATATAAATTATTCCGGTGACAATTAATAGCCAGCCTAAAACCCGCCTGTCACCAATGTGTTCAAGATAATTACCGATGCCGGCAATTAGAAAACAAAGTCCGGCCAGAAAAAATAAAATCCTAAATCTTTTTGATGCTCTCTCATCTCTTAAAAACAATGTTTTTCCCATTATACCTGCTCCCATAAAATAATAATTCAGTATTATTATTTTACTACATTTATGGATAATAATCAAAGTATTATTTTATTACAGGAAGTCGAACTCAACCCATAACCGAGGATGTCTCAAAAGTCAGATTTTGCTGTCATGCCTGCGCAGGCAGGCATCCAAAAACTTGAGAAATAGTATGGATTCCCGCTTTCGCGGAAATGACAAATATGTAAAAAATACTTTTGAGACATCCTCGAAAAGTCTAATAACTATTCAGTGTTACATTAATGTGCTTGGGGATGAGTTTGATTTTATTACACCTTTGTGTCTTCAATGAAGAATACTTTTACCATGAAGTCACGGACTGTAAAAAAAGAGCGGGTGTTTGACCCGCTCTAAAAAGAAATTTAGATACCGTCTTTAATACCTATATCAGGCTTTTCGACTGCTTTTTTCTCTGCCTGGAAGTTATTGAAGTTCCATGTAAAGGTTAGTTTTATTACATTACTTTCCAGACCCATTGTCATAAGGTTTCTAAAATTAACATCGGTAGTAGTAACATTTACATCTGCAATATTGAACAAATTTTGCGCGGAAAGAGTAACCGTTAGCTTTTTATTAAAGAACATCTGCTTAACCGAAGCAATCAGGAAATAAAGAGGCTTAACAACACTCTGCGGCTGAACTTGCTTGCCCGTATAAACAAGAATAACCTGAGCCGATGTATTTGAACCCAGCATCAGAGTAGTAAAAAGATTAGCATGCCACAAGAAGTAATTATCATCAGTTTCCTGTCCCGCCTGGTTGTTTTGGAAATTATAATTGTAAAGAGTAATAGAAGGCCTTAAAGTAAGCCATGTGAAAGGTGAATTACTTGCGGTTATTTCAGCGCCTATGAATGTTGTACTTGCAATGTTATCCGTTGTAGAATTTAATTTTCCGGTGTTATCCACTTTAACAGAGGAATAAATTGTATTGTTGGAGGAACGCAGGTATGTAAGTACTGTTAAATATGTTCCGCTGAAAAAATTCTGATAATTCAATTCAAAGGAGTTTATATATTCCGGAAGCAGGTAAGGATTTCCTGAACTGGATGTATATGAATCCGAGAAAAATGGATAAGGATTTAAGAGCAGTTCATTTGGCCTGTTAATTCTTCTGCTGTAGCTGAATTGTATAGTTTGTATAACTCCTAACTTCTTAAATAAATTAATAGTCGGGAAGAAATCCCCTTTTTGGAATTTGTATGAACTTCCCATAGTTGTCTGGTCCAATACACGGTCTGTATATTCGTAGCGTAATCCGAGCTGGAATCCAATATCAAATATTTCATTTGAATATTGTGCAAAACCGGCATAAATATTATTCCGGTATTCAAATTTATCTGTATAGTTGGGTAAAACACCCCATTGATTTAATGTCCAGTCATACACATTATTTTGGGTATTGAAATTGCGTACATAATAATTAACCTGCAGGCCGGTTTCAAATTTGCTCTTAGGGGAGAATGTCTGTGTATAATTTAATTTAAACCTTCCGTCATACCTTTTTGTATCATCTGTGAATAGTTTAGTATAAGGGTTATCTTGTTTAATTTGAAAAGTCGGATCTGTTAAATATTGGACTGTACTCTGTATGCTTGGAGAAGATACATTATTATAGACAGCTTCAAAATTCAGTTCGTTTACATTAGGAGTAAATTTATGAGTGAAATAAAATGCTCCGCTGTAAAACTCAGCACCCAGCATATAATCATCCCATGTATCGGAATAGACAGTAAGGGACGGGATAATATTCTGAATATATGAAGAAATTTTTCTTCCTGTGTTAACTTTGCCGTATGAGCCATTAATTGTTATACCTGTATTTGGACTGAAGTTATAATCCACTCCAAGCTTTGCGGTATAATTTTCCTGAATTACTCTTAAATCAAAATCGCTGTTATTAAATGAAGTAAAACCGGGATAATAAGTTTCTCTGGTTAAACTTTGGGTAATAAAAGTATTATTTTTCAGATAATCCAAACCGCCTGAAAGTGAATAATTACCCTGACGATAATTAATTGTAAAATCACCATTATATTTATCCCTTGTTCCGGCTCCGAGGTTAGCTACCCCGCTGATTGATGAATCATCTAACTTTTTAGTAATTATATTAATAATTCCCGCAGCGCCTTCTGCATCATATTTAGCAGATGGATTGGTAATAATTTCTATATTGTCTATTGTATTTGCAGGTATCTGTTTCAAAGCATCGCTGCCCTGCATAACTCCGGGCCTGCCGTTTATAAGCACAGTAAAATTAGAGCTGCCGCGCAATGTTACATTCTCATTCTGATCAACCTGAATTGAAGGATTATTTTTTAGAATATCTAATGCCGTTCCGCTTGTTGAATTTAGATTCTGACTTACATTTATTACTCTTTTATCAATATGGAATTCTTCTTCCGGTTTTTGTGCTGTAACTTCATTAGCTTCTAACTGAACAGCCGTTTGTGTAAGTTTGATATCCCCAAAATTTATTTCCGATTTATCGTTAGAAATGCCAACGTTAGGAATGAATTTTTTCTGATAGCCGATATAAGATACCTTAAGAAAATATTTTCCCGGAGCAATGCCCGCCAGAATAAATTCTCCGGTAACACCGGAAGCACATCCTTTAACTGCTGTAGAATCCTTTGGATTATTAATAGTTATTGAAGCAAAGGCAACAGGATCACCCGATTGGGAATCTATAATTTTCCCTTTTATAATCCCGCCTTTGGATTGTGCAAATATTGCTGCAAATTGAATTAATAACAGGCATGTTATTAAAGTAAGCTTTCCTCTCATTTTCGTCCCTTATTAAGTAGTTTTTCCACTAATTTAGACTAATGAACGGGTGAAAGGTTCTATTCAAATATTGAAAAATTAAACGGAATATGAAGAGAATCTGCTATCCGCTATAGTTAAATAAAAACTTAATTTTCCTCAGGAGTAAAGTAAGCCTCAAGTTCTTTTAATGTATCGGCACTTGTCCTTATATCATGAATTATTTTCCCTTTTTCCAGTACGGCAATTCTGTCACAAACTTCTGTAACATGGTTAAGATCGTGGCTGGAAATTAAAAGAGTTGTATGCTTTTCTATTTCCTCTTTGAGAATTTTTTTAAGACGTATAACCGATGTCGGGTCAAGATGCGGAAAAGGTTCGTCCAGAACTACCACTTTGGGTTTGAACAATAAAGCTCCTACAATGCCGACTTTCTTTTGATTTCCTTTTGAAAGGTCGCGGATAAATTTTTTCCTGCTGATAATTTCACCGTTGAAAAAATCTTCATAGGCGGCAAGCTTTTTACTTACTTCATCTTTGGATAAGCCATGAAGAGAGCCGATGAAATTAAAATATTCTTCGGGGGATAGGAAGTCTATCAGGAAACTTTCATCAAGATAGGAACCCGTATATTTTTTCCAATGATTGCTTAAGTAAACATTTTCATTTTCGGAATCTACATAGCCGCTGGAGGCTTTAATTAAATCCAGCACAAGGCTGAAGAAAGTAGTTTTTCCGGCACCGTTATTACCAACAAGTCCGAAACTTTCCCCGGTATTAATTTCCAGTAATTCAATGTTTAATACGGTTGTTCTTCCATAAACTTTTGTAAGGTTATCTGCTTTAATCATATTTCCACCAATTAATTATTTTTAAATCCTTCAATCATTATATATTTTTTATTATAAAATGCCTGTTCAATCAGAGAAAGAATTTTCTTATATGAAATTACGCCGGCAAGAGCCAATAATCCTATGCAAATTACCGCTCCTTTAGCGTCAAAAAGAGCTTTAAAACCGAAGTACAATAGAAAAAGGCTTAAATGAATACATAAAGAACCAATAATTATATATTTGTTTCCTCCATGGCGGCTATATACTTCGCCATTAAGTTTATGCATTGTTTTATTGGATAATGCAATACTAATAGCTGCAAAAGGAGCAATTCCAATATTAAAAAAGAATACTACAGTCTGAATTAAAAGTATTTTGGTACCAAAAAATAGAAAATAGAAAGATGTTAAGAAAAAAAGAAGAGCTGCCATAAACACAATGAAATAGTATTTAGACCTGATGTATGTCTTCATGTCTATTTTTGTCGTCATAATTAAACTAAAATAAGAGCTTTCCCATGCAAATACATTTATACCATAGGAAACTGTAAAAGCGCCAATCATAAAATTGCAGGCAAAAAGTATTGTTAGATCGCTCACTTCTTTGCCGGTGCCGTTATGGAAAAGAACAAAACCGTAAAACACCATAAACAAAGGAGAGAATAAAATTGATTTAGTGCGGCTGTTTCTTAAAAGCAATTTTAAATCAAGTAAAATGAAATGCCCTATTTTACCAAGAGAATAAAGGAAAGAGAAACTTTCCTTAAGTTCTTTTTCGCGTGTTTTGTTCCTTCTATTTCCGCTCCCCGGGTCTTCAATAAATATATTAGATAATAAATATTTATAATTTATATAATATAGCAGTACTGCGCCTATTATCGGGATAAAGCACAAGAAGGGATTATACAAGATACTATACATTAATTTACTCCATAGGAGAGGATCAGCTGGAAGTAAAAATGCAGTAGAGAAAATTAATGCCAAACCAATTATATTAATTACAACCGTAATAACAGGGTTTTTCCGGAATCTCATTCTTGAATAATTGGCAAGATAAGAATTGAAGAACCCGGCAGATAAAATAGTTAGAAACCATGCTAAAGCTGCATACCAGGGATATTCAGGCAATATCCCATTTATTGCAAAAGGTGCAAAAATTATGAATGGTAAAAAATTTAATAAGTTAATGCTTGTTACTAAAAGTATTAAATCTACAATTTTTTCTTTGCCCACATTTAAGATTAAGTAGGGCTTTACTGTGGCAGTGCCATATCTTTGAAAGGAAAATCTTAACAAATAGCTGAAAGGGAACCATAAAAATAATATCTGGTTCATAACAAGAATTGGAGATCTCTTACCCATCATACGGAAATAAGGAGCAATATTAATTGAAAAATAAAAGATAAATGCAAGCAAAATAAATGTTATTATGCTTAAGATAATATTTCCAATCATCCTGCCTTGAAATCCCGGAACACGTTGTATCCGTTTGAAATTTTGTTTTAGCAGTTCAATAATCATATTATTTTAGCATATTCTTTTATTTGATTTAATTTTCCTGAACAACCCGCTCATTTATACTTGTACACTCATTGAATTTATAGTCATTAAACAGGCTTATTTTTTAAATCCGCTGATCATAACATATTTTCTATTATAAAACCCATCTTCAATCAAAGATATTATTTGTTTGTGGAGAACAAATCCTATAAGTCCTATGGCTCCTAAGAATATAATTGCGGCCTGAGCATTGGAAATGGTTTTGATTAAAAAATACAAACCTATTTGCGTCAAAAAGACTGCAAAAGACCCAAGATATTGAGCAAGGCCTTTCCCCTGTTGACTGTAAACTCTTTCATTAAGTTCGTAACGTATTTTGTTGAACAATGCAAATGTGAGCATGATAAAAGGAGTAACCCCAATGCTAAACAGGTACACTGCTGCCTGTATAAATATTATTCTCGCACCGTAAAATAGTGAATAGAATGACGTAAGAATGAATAATATGGTAGATACTGCAATCATGAAATAATACTTTGAAAGTATATAAGTTTTCATATTTATTTTTGACGTCATCAGGAAACTAAAATATGTACTTTCCCAGCCAAACACTAAAAGCCCGAATGTTAGAGTAAAGATAGCTATCATAAATGTGCAGGCAAAAAGAACCATAATATCATTTAATCCCTTTCCGGAATCGTGAAACAAAATAAATCCGTAAAAAACCATTAAAAAAGATGTAAACAAAATCGGTTTGCAGCGCCTGTTTCTTAACAGAAGTTTTGTATCAAGGAGTATAAACTGGCCTATTCTTCCGAACGATGATAGGAAAGAAAATTTTTCTTTAAGTTCTTTTTCTCTAGACCCTCCCTTGTTTCCGCTGTCGCTTATATCATCAAGGAATAAATTGGATATTAAATATTTATAATTTACATGGTACATTAAAATTGCCATGGTAAGTGGAGTTAAGCAAAGATAAGGATAGTATATAATCGTCCTCATTAAATTGCTCCACAAATGGGGATAAACAGGAAGAAGCAAGGCAGACGAGAAAACAAGTATAAGAACGGCACCATTAACAATAACAGTTATAAGGGGATCAGTACGGAAACGCATCTTGGAATAATTGACCAGATATGTATTCAATAACTCCGCAAAAACTATTGTTAAAAACCATGCCGCAGCCTGTATTGCAGAATAAGTTCCGGCAATTTCAGTGGCAGCGAAAGGAATAAAAAACAGAAATGGAAGAAGGTTTAGAAAATTTAATCCGGTTTTAAGAAGAATTAAATCGGCAATTTTTTCCCTGCCAACGTTTAGAATTAAATAAGGTTTAACAGTTGCAGTTCTGTAACGTTGAAAAATAAGCCTGATTATATAATCAACCGGAAACCACGCAAAAATTATTTCGTTCATAAGAGGTACCGGGGAACCATTAGTTACGGCACGTAATATTTTTGCAAGGTTAAATGCAATAAAAAGGAAATCGAGAATTGAAAGGCTTATCAGAACTCCAAAAATGATATTAGTAATTACTCTCTTCTGAAATTCCGGAGAACGTTTAATTCTTTTAAAATTTTGTCTCAGCAGTTCTGAAATCATAAAATTACCGTAAAATATTGATTCAAATTTAGTAATTATTTAATTAATTTTTTCAATTTATCTATTTCGTCCCTCAAGGAAGCAGCGCGTTCGAATTCAAGATCTTTCGCAGCAGTCAGCATTTCCTCAGTCAACTGGTCAAGAAGATCTGTCTTTTGTTCATTTGAAAGATATTTCAGTACAGGTTCAGCTACTTTAGAGAATGAATTGTCTTTATCAGAATCCTTCTTTCTTACATCTGCAATTGAAGTGGAGGAAAGAATTTCTTCAACACTTTTATAAATTGTCTTTGGTGTAATATTATTTTGCACATTATATTCAGTTTGAATAATGCGCCTTCTGGTTGTTTCGTTAATTGTCTTGCGCATCGATTCAGTAACATGATCAGCATACATAATTACTTTTCCGTTAACATTCCTTGCGGTCCTGCCTGCTGTCTGCATAAGGGATCTTTCACTTCTGAGGAAACCTTCTTTATCGGCATCTATTATTGCAACGAGGGAAACTTCGGGTAAATCGAGCCCCTCTCTTAAAAGGTTTACACCAACAAGAACATCAAAATCCCCAATTCTTAGATCACGGATAATTTCAACCCTTTCAAGCGCATCAATATCACTATGAATATAGCGGACTTTAATATTAATCTTATCCAGATAGTCTGATAAATCCTCAGCCATCTTTTTAGTCAGGGTTGTAACCAGAATCCTTTCTTTCTTTGTAACACGAGTCCTTATCTCGCCTATTAAATCATCAATCTGATTTTTAACCGGACGAATTTCAATTTCAGGATCAAGCAAACCGGTAGGACGGATAATTTGTTCAACAAAAGATCCTCCGCTTTTTGTCAATTCATAATCGCCTGGGGTTGCACTTACATAAATTACATTTTTTGCCATCGTTTCAAATTCTTCAAATTTTAGGGGGCGGTTATCCAGCGCAGATGGAAGCCTGAAACCGAATTCAACAAGAGTTTGCTTACGCGACCTATCTCCGTTGTACATTCCCCTAACCTGAGGAACTGTTACGTGGGATTCATCTATAATAAGAAGAAAATCCTCGGGAAAATAGTCGAACAGGCAGTAAGGGCGTGATCCGGGAGGCCTGGCATCCATGTGCCTTGAGTAGTTTTCTATGCCTGAGCAATAGCCTATTTCCCTAATCATTTCAATGTCATATTTCGTTCTTTGTTCTATGCGCTGAGCTTCCAAATATTTTTCCTGGCCCCAAAAATATTTAAGCTGCTCTTTCAATTCTTCTTCAATGGTAATTATTGCCTTATTTATCTGTTCTTTAGAAGTGACAAAATATTTTGCAGGATAAACGGCAATAGAGTCCACTTCTTTAATTACATTCCCTGTTACCGAATCAATTATAGAGAGTTTCTCAATTTCGTCTCCCCATAGTTCAATTCTAATTGCTTCTTCGTTTTCATAGGCAGGAATTATCTCAATTACATCTCCTCTTGCCCTGAAAGTACCTCTTGTAAACTCAACATCATTTCTTACATAGTAAATGTCAATTAAGCTGCGGAGGAGCTTTTTGCGTTCATATTCAACACCTTTGCGCAGGAACATTATTCTCTTTGCATATTCCTGCGGAGCACCAATGCCATAAATACAGCTTACACTTGCTATTATAATCACATCCGACCTCCCTTCAACAAGGGAAGTAGTTGCTTTAAGCCTAAGCCTGTCAATTTCTTCATTAACGGAAAAATCTTTTTCTATAAAAAGGTCTCTTTTTACCACATAAGCTTCAGGCTGGTAGTAATCATAATAACTAATGAAAAATTCAACTGCATTATTCGGAAAAAAAGATTTGAACTCAGAATATAACTGTGCTGCTAACGTTTTATTGTGAGAAATGATTAAAGTTGGTTTATTATAAGCTTGAATTACATTAGACATTGTAAAAGTCTTACCGCTGCCGGTAACACCTAATAACACCTGATGATTCTGCCCTTTTTTGAGTCCATCGAGGAGTTGTTCAATTGCCTGAGGCTGATCTCCCGATGGCTGATAATTTGAAACTAACTCGAAACTTTTCATATATTAACAATGTATATAATTTACTTAACTATTTTTTAAAAAAAATCATAATCTTATCAAAAGTTATTAAAAATTTTGTTAGGATTGTATATAAAAATAAAATGTTTTAAGATTTTCGGAGATAAAATGAAAAAATTACTTGTCCTCTTTATAGTTTTTGCCGGAATTGTCACTGCACAGAATCCACCTGCGCTGAATCCGCAAGATCAAAAACCGGATTCTACATTAGGCAAATGGATGCCTTCAATAGTTACGGGATTAAATATAAGCCAGATTGCTTACAAAGACTGGGCAAAAGGCGGTAACGATGCTCTTACATGGACGATAACAGGTGACTTTAGTTTAAAAAGAAAAACTGATATTTTACTTTTTTCAACAAGATTAAAAGCAATTTATACTAGAACTAAAATAAGTGACGGTCAGCTGCAGACAGCCGATAATGAAATTTATTGGGAAATTGTTGGAGCTTTACGTCTTGGATGGGGTGTTGACCCTTTCTTCTCCAATACTGTTAGAACACCTATAACCGCAGGTTTTAATTATAAAGTTACCCCGGAAGTTCAAATAGTAGATTTCTTTGACCCCGGTGTTGTTGTACAATCTATAGGTTTTACATTTGATAAAATGAAAATTGTAAAAACCCGTCTTGGTATAGCTGCACAGGAAACCTTTACAAATTTATACCCTCAATGGTCAAAAGGTAAAAACTTTTTATTTGAAAGCGGTGTGGAAGCTGTTACTGATATGGATTTAAAACTTGACCAAAACCTTGAATGGAAATCTACTCTGCGTTTGTTTACACGGTTTGAAAGCCTTGATGTATGGGATATCCGCTTTGATAATGCTGTTATTGCTAAGGTAAACAGCTGGCTTAATGTAAATTTTTCATATATCGTTCTTTATGAAAAATTATATTCACCATGGACTCAGACCTCCGAAGGTTTGCGCATCGGTATTGTTTATGTAATTATTTAGCAGGCCTTTATTAATGAATGAACTTGATATAATTGAAGCACAGAATAGCATAATTGCTGAATTTGAAGGAATGAAGGATTGGGATGACCGTTATGCCCATATTATAAAGCTTGGCCGCGAACTTCCCCTTTTAGATGATGAGTTTAGAAATGAGAAGTATAAACTTGTAGGATGCCAATCCCAGGTTTGGATTCATGCCAAACTTGAAAATAACAAAATTTACTTCTTTGCAGATAGTGATGCAATGATAGTTAAAGGATTAATTGCACTGCTAATTAGAGTTTATTCAGGGCGCACTCCTGCTGAAATTTTATCTACTCCACCCGATTTCCTTAAGAAGCTTGGCATTGACAGCCATCTGTCGCCAACACGTAAAAACGGCTTATCGGCCATGCTTAAACAAATCCAGATGTATGCTTTTGCATTTAAAACTATTGCGGATAAGAAGAAGCCAAGCTAAATAAACATTTCATAAAGCCCGGCATTTGCCGGGTTTTTATTTTTCATCTGACCAATGCCTCTGATTAACTTACATAATAATAGTATAAATTCTGAATTACTTTATTAAATTTACATATTACATTTAAAGATATTCTAAAATGAATAATACCTTCTATAATGATTTTGATTTGGTAAGAGTTAAGGAAAGCAAGCGGGAAAATGAGTACCGCTCCAATTTTCAAATTGACAGGGACAGGATAATTCACTCTTCTGAATTCCGAAGGCTGCAGGGAAAAACTCAGGTCTTCCTGCCGGGTGAATATGATTTTTACCGCACACGCCTTACCCATTCAATTGAAGTAGCCCAAATTGGAAGGGCAATCTGCAATTTCCTCCTTAGAAAAGAGACTAAGTTTTTATCAGATGATTATTTTATTGATCCCGATCTTGTAGAATCAATATGCCTTGCACATGACCTTGGGCATCCCCCATTCGGGCATGCAGGGGAAAGAAAATTAAATTTTCTTATGCGCCCATACGGAGGATTTGAAGGCAATGCACAGACTTTGCGGCTTATTACAGAAGTTTTTTACAGGGATGATACCGGCAGGCGCGGAATGAACCCAACCCGTGCATTTATTGACGGAATTCTTAAATATAAAAGGCTATATTCTTCTTATGATAACCCTGTTAATCATTATTTATATGACGTACAAGACGAATATTTAAAATTTATTTTTGATAATGAAAAAACTGCCGGGAAAATCTCCGGCGATATAAATGATTTCCAAAGTATTGAATGCCAGATTCTCGATTGGGCTGACGATACTGCCTACGCAATAAATGACCTTGTTGACAGTATATCGGGTGGGTTTATAACAATTGAAAAACTTGATAATTGGATGCGCCTGAAAGACGCTGAACTTACTGATTACCACAAATCCCTGATAAACCAAATTATTGAGTGGATTAAGACAGGTAAATTCAAGGCAAAATTCGGAATGCAGATTGGGGAATTTATTCAGGCGGTTAAACTTGAAGAAAGGAAGAATTTCTTAAGTGAAAAGACCAACAGGTACAAATACAATCTGATTTTCAACAAGGATATTTTTGAAAAAGCAAAATTGTATAAAAAGATTTCTGTTGAACTGGTTTTCAAATCCGTACAGCTCCACCAGATTGAGTTCAAAGGAAATATGATGATTGAAAAAATGTTCACTCTCTTTGTTGAACATTATACTTCAAGAACATCTGACATTAAACTTCTCCCCGATTTTGATGATAGAAATATTAGAGCAGAGATGAACCCTGCAAAACAAGTTAGATTAATTTGTGATTATATTGCAGGTATGACAGACAGCTATGCAATGCGTTCTTACAAAAGGCTATTTGATCCGAACTATGGATCTATTGCTGATATAATCTAGTTAATTTTGAATTATGCTTCCTATATCCGCTGCATGAGGATAAAAAGAAAGAATTTTTAAAATTACTTCTTCCATAATTGAATCAGGGCATGAAGCGCCGCTTGTAATAGCAATTCTAACCTTTTCTTTCCTCGGTAAGTAATTTTTTGTAACAACCAGTTCCCTTGAATGAATATCAAAATGCCTGATCTCATCCTGTGATAATATTTCGTAAGCTGATGAAATAAAGTAGGTATTAAATTTTTTCTCGAGCAATTCCGCAAGGTGTGTTGTATTTGAACTGTTATAACCCCCAATAACAAAAGCCAGATCAGCTTCTGTTTCAATCAGCCCGAGAACCGACTGCTGATTGTCATTCGTTGCATAACACAAGGTATCATTTGTATCTGCCATATGTTCTGATATACTTTGTTGCCCATATTTTTTCAGCATAGTATCTTTCATAAGTGCCGAAATTGCTTCCGTCTCCGATGCAAGCATGGTTGTCTGATTTACCACACCAATTTTTTCCAAATCCTTTGTAACGTCAAAACCGGATGAATATTTATCTTTAAAATATTTATAAAATTCACTCTTATCAACTTCACCTAAAATAATTTTAGACAAATAGCGTGCTTCATCTATGTTGCGGACTATTACTGCAGGCGCATTTCGCTTTGTATGCGAAAAAGCCGCACGAGTCTCTTCATGTTCAGACTTACCGTGAATAATTATAGTATAATTTTCCTTGCCCAGGGAAGCGGCTTTTGCCCACACTCTTTCAACAAAAGGACACGCCCCATTATATTTTAGGGTGTTAATCCCTTTCTGATTTAGAATAGTCTCAATTTCTAAAGTTGTACCGAATGCGGGAATTATAACTACATCATCTTTGGTTATTTCATCCCAGGGTATGTATTGATTTCCGTAATTATCCAGAATAAATTTTATTCCTGTTTTAAGCAGATCATTATTAACAGACGCGTTATGAATCATTTCACTAAGGAAGAATATCTTTTTGCCGGGATTTTCATTAATGGCTTTGTATGCAATTTCAATGGCATTTTCTACACCGTAGCAAAAACCGAAATGCCTGGCAATTAAAAACTCAACCGGGCCTAAATCAATCCTTTCCGGTGAAAAATCTTTTTTACGCGGATCTCCTGCTTTCCTTCTCCCTTTTATATAAGAGAGAAGGCTGCTTCTGTAGAAAACAGGAATTTCAAATTTTTTCATTTAATATTATCTTTTATTTTCCTTGCAAGATTATCAACCTGTGAAATAAAATTCTGATAGTCTTTGGAAGACTGCCCTTTATCGCGGCAAAGTTCTAACTGTTTAAGGGCTTCATCATATTTTTTATTATTATATAAAAATTTAGCCTTTGTGAAATATCCCTGATAAGTCTCCTGTATAGAGAGTGATTTATCAATCCATTTCAGCGGTTCATCATTAAAGAAATTATTTTCAATGCCGTAATTAGCGGCGCTTAAATAAATCTTCCAGTCATCGGCTTTTGCTTTTTCAATAGATTTTGTAATAGATTCATAAGCAATTTTTTCGAGTTCGATGTTTACCTTAAAAGAAACGCTTAGATTTTCCCACAGCAATGATATTGTCGCGGAATTATCCGTTACATCGGAAAAATTGAAAAACAGCCTTTCGTTGAATGGGTTTGATTTCGGGACTGCCTTAAATCTGATGAAGTCCTGTTTGGAATCATATTTAAATGCACCCCACTGACTGGCAACTTTATTAAAGATAATTGTCCATTCTTTTTCGCCGGGTATTGTGAAAAATGAATATTTCCCTTTTGGTACTTTTGTGCCTTCTACATAAATGTCGCTGGAAAATTCAATTGTTGTAGCTTCATTTGCACCTGCACGCCATACTTCGTTATAAGGGACTAATTTACCCCAGATTGCCCGCCCTTTTACTTCCGGACTTCCGAAAGTAAGCTTAATATCTGTGAGTCCTACTCTTTGATTAATTGCGGCTGCCGGACTAACACGCACATTTTTATCATTATCCTTAGTAAGATATGATTCTATATTGAACGATATTTTGAGGTTTTCCCATGCAATATTTAGCACGGCTTCTTTTGTGGATGTTTCTGAAAAATAATATAAGAGCCTTTCAAAAAAATCATTTTTCTGAGGTTTAACTTTGAACCTTACAAAATCATTTGCTTCTTTATAATTAAAAGCGCCCCATTGATCGGCTTGCTTATTAAATATTACCGTCCATTCCTGTTCGGTTGGAATTGTAAATAGGGAATATTTTCCCGCAGGGATCTGAATACCGTTTACTTTTACATCGGAGGAAAATTCAATTGTAGTAGCTTCATTAGCTCCGGTGCGCCATACTTCATTATAAGGGACCAATTCCCCCCATATTTTCCTGTCCCTTACTGCAGGGCGGTTATATTTTATCTCTACTTTGGTAATACCTATATTCTGCATAATGGATGCATTCGGGCTAAGCCTTGGCAAATCAAGCTGCGCGAACAGGTCATTGCTTAACACTAGAATCATTATCGCTGCTAAAATCAGTCTAAAATACTTTTTCATCTGATTTCCCCTTTCATCTTATTTTTTTGATTATTAATATACTTATTGTATCAATAACAAAGTACGGCAATAATTAGTTTTAAAATAATATTCTTTATGTAAAAAAGATATGGAAAATTCCATCCCTTTTTCCCTTTTAAAAGAGGTTCATTAAATGCATAAAAATATGTTTTGGAATTGCTGGAACAAAGAGATGCTTTTATTGATATAAAGAAGCAGATAAATTTTAATCAGTGATTTAAGTTGAAATTATATGAAACGAAATGAGAAAAAGGGCAAAAGAAAAACTAATTTCAAAAAGATTGCTATTGAGTATGGCCTGCTGGCACTGATATTATTTTTAATTACAGGCTCTATTATTCAAGGGTCATTAGTACCGACTCCTTCCATGGAAAGAACTATTCGCGTTGGGGATAGAATTTTCATAAATAAATTGGCATACGGAATCACTACACCCCGCTATATTCCATTTACGGATATTGAATTGCCCCATGCAACACTATTTAAGTGGAGCAGCCCTAAAAGAGGAGATGCTGTTGTTTTCCAGTTCCCCGGGGATAGGGATAAATTAAAACATGATAAAGTCGAATTTTGGGTTAAACGCTGCCTTGCATTGCCGGGAGATAAGATTGAAGTAATTAACCGGGTGGTTTATGTTAACGGAAAGGAATCGCCAATCCCACCGGAAGTTCAATACCTTAACAGAACAACAAAACCAAAAGATGTAGTTGAACCGGAACTTTTTCCAAAAGGCTCTGCATTTAATACAGATAATTACGGCCCAATTACTGTTCCCGGGAAAGGAGACATAATTCATCTGACACCTGAAAATATAGACCAATGGAAAACTTTTATTGATAGAGAATTTGACAAGGAAGTAGTGCAGTTAGAAGGGAATAAAATATTTATTGACGGCAAAGAAACATATGATTACACTGTGAAAGATAATTATTATTTCATGATGGGGGATAACAGGGATATCAGTTATGATTGCCGCTACTGGGGTTTTGTACCGGAAAGGAATATTGCGGGCAAACCGATCTGCGTTTATTTCTCATGGGATAGCGATATACCATTCAGCAACATAATAGATTTAATCAAGTCAATACGGTTGGATAGGATTGGTAAAATAATTAATTAGTTGTGCAGCAAAGTAACTCCAAATTACCATACCTCATTATAATCTGCCCTGTTATCTTTTCGGGGCGGATTTTTTTATGACTATTAATGCTTAATCATTAGCCGCATAAATTTATAATATATTAGCACTGAGCCGTTACGAATCCGTCTGAGCCGGACAAGCCATTTCGTGACGGAAAAGAAGGAAATAGTTTGTTTTAAGTTTAGATGTGTGTCTTGCACCCTATTTGGTTATACGTCGCGGATTGGTCCGCGACGTCCAAGGATATACCTCATTATAATCTGCCCTGTTATCTTTTCAAGGCAGATTTTTTTATGACTAATAATGTTAAATCATTTAACAGCAAGAGTTAACAATTTGATGTTTCACAGTTGCGGATTTGGAACCCTCTAAAATTTACTAATTAAATTATTCTAAGATTAAATTGCTGGGATTTACAATTATTCTGTTGGTGATTGAATGAAGAATGCAGTCAGGTTGCGAGCCTGACTGCCTAGAATTACTTGGCTTTCGGTTTCGTAACGCGATGGCTCGATTTAAATCAATTCGGTTGATTTATTTTTTTTAGGCCAATTTTGAATAAATATTTTCCCGTCTGTTGATACTAGCAACTGAGCATTATAATCCCCATCAGTTTCCGGTACGATAAATCGGCATATAAATATAAATCCATTTTTTACTACTTTAACAAAACTAACCTCGAAAGGAATTAAAATATCAAATCCGGGAATTTTATTCGGGAAATCATTTTTGGATATAATTTTGTTAAGAATTAGAGTATTATTTTTATATAATTTTATTTCTATTTTGGGCTGAAAATAAACGTACTTTATTGTTTCGATTTTCCCATTTATGTTCACTTCTGAAGAATATGTAAGATAATTGTGATCATTTTTATCATTAAATAAATTAATAGATAATTTTACTAATTCACCATTTATTAATTCAGATTTTTCGATTATCATTTCTTTAGCAAAAGGAGAAACATTTTCATTAATATCTTTTTTTTCCTGTCCCCGAATAGAACCCACAATAAATAAAATTGCTAATATTAGGTATAAGTATTTCATTTCATATCCCTTGCATAAACTTAAAAATAATTTTGTATTAGTCTTTATTAAGATAATTATTTCCTTCTTGTTTATCAATTTAGTTTAAACTCACATATTAGGCTGTAAACCTGCTGTCTTATATTTCCGGCACCCCTGTTACTCGTGAGTTTCTATCACTTCTTCAGTTTTAATTCTTCTTGATATATCCTTTATAGCTGCCCAGCTTTCCATTAGCTCAGGAAGATATTCTACTGATGTAACAAACGTCCATAAATAAGCAACGATTGAATAAAGCTTTCCGGTTGTAAAATCATCCATATCAATAGAAATAACAAGAACAGCAATAAAAATTATTAAAAGAACCAGCCTCATAATGCTGAAATTTGCTGCGTTCCAAATTCCGATTCTAAATTTTGCATGTTCCATGGATGAATAGAATTTAGCAATTTCTTTTTTATTCTTTTTAGAGAAGACAGTAAAAATATTCTCATAATCATCATGATACAATTTTTGAAGTGCGGCAACTTTAGTACTGTAAACTTTACCCATATATATTAGAGGAATTGCCACGAAAAGGCATGCTACGGATATTCTATAATCAAAAAGGGCAAGTGCTATAATAGCACCAAATATTTCAATAACCTGCTCAATTGCTTCAGGTGCACGGTACTGGAAAAATGTTATATATTCCTGCGAAAGTTGTGCTCTTCCGGCAGCTAAGCTATAGTCGCCGCCTGTCTTCTCGGCTTGATCGGCAATTGAAAGAGCAATTTTGCCAAGCATCCTCTGAAATATTTTAGGTTCAATGCCTCTTCTAATTGCACCGGAACTGGAATTAACCAGATATGCTCCAATCCAAAAGAAAAGAGGTAAAAGGCGTGCAAAATCCCAGAATAATTTTGATAAATCGGTATTTGCAATAAATGCATCAATCAGATTTCCGAATAAAGTAGGTTCAACCACCCAAGCCAGGTGTTCAGCAACAAGGAGAATAAATATAAACGTAAACCCTTTTTTGTTCTGTTTCGTTATTTCCAATATACTCATATTCAGCCGTAACAATATTTTTGATTAACGAATTAACTGGTTATTGGACAATTCATAATGTAACTATGTTAAATTTTAGTAAGAAAAAAATGAAAAGTAAATGAAAATAAAAATATCTTTATAAAATCTTTGCAAAATAGAATAAAAAACCGGTTTCATTTGGAAACCGGTTTTAATTTTTGATCTAAAAACAAATATGACACAATGTATTAAAATAACATTTTAGTCGTTAAACGGACACGCTGTCATTTTTTAAAGAGGCCTTTTAAGTTATCCTCAATTAAATTATTCTTTGCTTTATCTAACTTATCAGTTAATTCTTTCTTCTTACCATCTATCAGATTATTCTTATCTGTGAAGAGGGATTGATAATCGCCTACCTGTTTTTTAATATCATCGAACTTAACGCCATATTGTTTTTCAAATTTATCTTTTTCCTGATTGATACGGTCATAGAATTTACTCTTTAATTCATCTTCTAATTTTTTGAATTCAGCGCCAAGCACTTCATTCAGGCGCTTAGAAATTTTATCATCAAGATCTGTAGAAAAAGCAAACTGCAAACCCTCTTCATTTGTCCATATTCTTACACCCACATTAAACGAAGTGATAGATTTCAAGATTTCTCTTACAGCAGTTTCAGCAAGATTTTTCGGTTCGGCATTAAATGCCATATTAATATTGGAAATATTAAAAGAAAGCTGTCCGTCAAGGTTGTCTCCATCAACAATAAATTTTACTTGAGTAGAAATAGAAGCGCCATTTATTGAAGTAGGCAGAAAATCGGAATTGCCCAATTTAAACTCGCTTAAAGGCACTCCCGCCAGATCAATTGTAAATTCATCCCTCGATACATTTTTTCTTCTATCTAGTGTTGCATGTAAGCTTAACTTCCTGATATTATCGGCAGTACCTTCAAGAAAACCTGTAATTGGTTCTCCCGTTAAATCCTGATTATCCGAAATATTTTTAGCCCCGCCCGAAGCATTAAAGCTGTTAGTAACAGTCTTATCATCTTTTCCGTATGAAAGGAAAATATTCTTTATCCAAAGTTTCGGTAACCCATGTTCAACGGGGAAGGTGATATCCTGCCCTTTAAACCGTGGAGGAGTTTGAACAACCTGCGGATCGGGAGAGTATTTTTTAACATTCGATCTTCCAAAATCAATCCAATGCAGGTAGCCCATTATCCTGTCATACATTTCACTTCCAACCAATAACTGTGCAACACCCGGCATTGATATGCTTGGAATATGTGCCGCGGCTTTTAGCCTTTGAAAATCCGAGTCTGCATATTTTTGAATTGAGTCTATAGAAGTTGATGCCATCTGAATATAATTTGTTACTGCCTTTCCTTTAACATTAACTGTATTATTAATATCATCAAGCGATTTTTTAGCATTATCAAGTTTTGTTATTGCAGCTAAAATATTAGGCGCGCTATTCAGCACATTTACATTGATTGATTTAACATTATTTTCAACTTCAAGAATTTTCGATTTTGATTTTTCGAAATCCCCTTTTATTCCGTTCCATTGAGTTACAGCATAATCAACTTTCTTTTTAAGGGAATCAATATTTTTAACTGTTTTACTATCGAATGCGGCGACCAGACTATCAGGTTTAAAACCCGATTTTAGTTTGGTAACATCAAAAATAGGGTTTGAGCCCAATGCTTTTTTCAGAGTAGCATCTGCAAGTTTTGAAAAATTACGCTGTACAGTTGATTTAATTGAAGCTTTACTCTTGCCTTCGGGAAGTGCGCCGTCAGTAGTTCTCTTAGAACCGACTGAAAGATTATGAACTTCAATTGTTTCAATAATAAATTTATTCTTGATTATTGCGACAGGGTCCATAGCAAATTTCACAACTCCTGTTTCAAATAAATTTGTCCATGTATTATTAGGATCGGCAACCTGCATAGATTTCCACTCCATTCCCAGAGGGAATAAAGTAATCTTCAGTCCTTCAATTTCAACTTTTGCACCGGTTATTTCTTCACCTGCCTCTTCAATTCCTCTTTCCACCCATGTGTTAAGGAAGAAGTAAAGTACAATGGCTACTATTGCAGCCGGAATCAGTATAAAATACATAAATTTCTTTCTCATTTTATACCTCCGGCCTTTTTAATTGTGGAGTACCACTTAACAAGAAGGCTCCTGTTCAATATTTTATAGATCTTCCACTTGTGCACTTTTGCACTGATGTGGTCTCTATATTTTATAACAAAAGTCTGAGTGCCATAGAAAACAGGTGCAAATAATATCCATGCAACAACAAAACTTCCTATTACTACTGTGTTGTTAAATCTTGAAAGAGGTGCAACCGGTGCGTTATATAAGAAGGTATAAAGCCCCTTTAGAAAATCCAGCTTAGTAAGAAGGAAAAAACCAACTGCATGGAATACCGGATCCATTAGGAATGCAACCAATGTAAAAATTGTGGCACCCAAAAGGGTTGCACCGAGGTTAATGTCCAGAATCAGTATAAGTACCCATACAAGTATTCCCTGCAGGTTAAGCGAAGGGGAAAGACCAAGTACACACCCGAATGCAAATCCTAATGCAATTTGTTTCGGAGTTTCTCCCGCTTCAAACAATTTAATTATGTCTCTTAACAGCTTTAACCAAAACATATTGTTTTCCTATATTGTTTGCTTATAAAATTTCCTGTTCCGAAGATAATAATATTTTACTTTTAAATCTCACTATTATTATACCTAAAACTATTAAAAATGCAGCTATAATTATTCTAAATGTCATAGCTTCCCCAAGCACTACTATTGCAAGTATTATAGCCAGCACCTGCTGTAGATAAACATACACCGCTACGAATGATGAAGGGGCATGCTTTAAGGCAAGTGTATTAAATAGATAGGGACAAATTGTACCTAAAACTAATACCATTAAAAGAGGGAAATAGCTGTCCGGAGGAATTGCATGAAAGTTAATTGCTGCAATGTCTTTATACACAAATGGAATTATTTCTATTGAAGCAAATAAGAATACATAAGTTATAATTGTAAATGGTTTGTAAATTTCAAAGTATGGCTTTACAAAAACAAGATACAAAGCATAGGACGCTGAGTTAATAAGCACAAATAAATTCCCCTTAAAGTAGCCCCCCAGATTAAAATTTTTAAGGTCAATAATAAGGCATACTCCAATAAATGCAATTATTACTCCTGCTATTTTGGCCGGAGTGAATGCCTCTTTTTTTAGTGCTATGGCAAAAATGAGGGTCAGTATAGGAATTGCCGAAAGTATCACTGTGGCATTGATTGCGGTTGTTAAACGGAGTCCCTGCAAATAGAAATTAATATTGGCAACTACCCCGAATAATGCCAGAACTGCAAAATGGAGCAGATGCTTTTTATCCTTAAGCTTTTCTCTGCCGAAAATGAAATATGCAAGCCCGAAAGAGAAAGCCGCTCCCCAAACCCTGACAAATACCAGTACACCCGGCTCAAAAGCCTTAAAGGCTATTTTTGAAAATATGGGAAGAGTAGCAAAGCACACCTGTACCAAAAAGAGAGGCAGGTGTATTTTTATAAGTGAATTATCCTTAAAATGGGCCATTTTATCTATTTTTTTGACCAAAATATATTAAAAACAATCTCAACTAAACCATGTTTTATTATATTTTATTAATCTTGAAACTTTCACATCAAATTTATGTTTTAATAAAAGAAGAATAAATAAAAATATATTTGTTCTCTTATTATCTTATTATTATTTTTGTCACAAATAATTATCAAAATAAATGGAGAAAACATGAAAAACGTAAAATTCTTAATACTTTTAGCTGCATTCTTATTCATTGCTGTTGCAACACAGGCTCAGAACAAAACCGGAAAGGATATTTTCACAACCTATAAATGCAGCATGTGCCATAACATTCAGAGCCAGGGGATTACTTCTAAGGGTAAAGCTCCTGATCTATCAAATGTAGGTGCAGAACAGAAAGCGGATTTCTTCCCTAAATTCTTAAAGAAAGAAGCAAAATTAAATGATAAGAACCATCCAATATCTTTCAGCGGTACAGAAGATGAATTTAAGACCCTTACCACATGGCTTGCTTCATTAAAGAAACCTGCAGCCAAATAAATACTATTGCTTATTAAAAAAGCGGGCTGCATGGCCCGCTTTTTTATTTTAAAACTTAATTTTATTTTTTATTTAATCAGAAACGAAAACTCATCTTCGGCAATATCAAACCTGCAGAACCATCTGTTATTTTTCTTAGCCGGCTTAAAAGATTCCACCAGCTTAATTTCCTTAGTGAAAATATTAAAAACATACTTAGCGGAATTTATTGCACCATCCGGTTTTACAATGTTAATTAGATATTCCCCCATAAGTTCATCGAATGCAACTTCGGAACGTGCCGGCTGAATTCTCGGTGCCAGATTGGGCAATGCACGCAGCCCCATAAGAAAAAATGTAATTGTGTTTTTATCTTTTTCGGCTTGTACGGAAACTTCATAAGAGAAATTTATAAATTCCTGTACAGTCTCAACTGCAAAAACATATAACTGTTTTTTTAAAGTATCGTCATACTTAAAAAACACCTTGCAGACATATTCTATTTTATCAGGTTTCTTCTGTGGAATAGCGTCAAGGGCATTTTGTGTTTTTTTCTGCCTTGTCTTTGGTATTTTAGGAATTCCATCCAAGCTGCGCAGAGGCATATATTAACCTTTAATTATTGCAAGAATTTTTTCTATATCATTAATGCCGACTTTAACTTCAGATCCGTCAGCCATATTTTTTAGATTAAATTCGCCGTTTTTATATTCTTCACCGCCAAGGAACAGCACATAGCGGGCATTATTCCTGTTTGCATCTCTCATCTGCGCTTTAACACTACGGGCTGCATAGTCTGTCTCGGTAATAATACCTTCACTGCGGAATTTATAGGACAATGAGTATAATTCAGATTCCAATGCTTTATCAAGAAGCACTATATATAGATCAATTTTTTCTTCAGGAAGGTTAATTGTATTTTCATTTGCACAGGCCAGAAGTATTCTTTCAATGCCTGCCGCAAAACCGACTCCCGGAATTGCACTTCCTCCAATTTCCTGTGCAAGAAGGTTATATCTTCCCCCTCCGCACAATGCACTTTGTGACCCGACACTGCCGCTTAAGATTTCAAACGTTGTGTTGGTATAATAATCCAAACCTCTTACAAGTTTTGCATCAACTTCATAAGGAATATTTGCATTATTTAAAATTGATTTAACAACGTTAAAATGTTTAAGGCTTTCTTCATCCAGATAATCTATTAGAAGGGGTGCATCTTTCATAATGGATATATCCCCTTCATCCTTACTGTCAAATATTCTAAGAATGTTTGTTTCAAACCTTTTGCGGCTTTCTTCGGAAAGTTTATTTAATTTGCCGCTTAAAAAATCACGCAGTTTCAGTTTATAATGCTCACGCGATTCGGGTACACCTAAGGAATTTATTTTTACGGCTAAATTATTCAATCCTAATTTTTTCAATATGCTGTACGCCATTATTATCATTTCGGCATCAAGGCCGGGACTGTCATATCCTAAAGCTTCAGCTCCAAACTGATGAAACTGGCGGAGCCTTCCTGCCTGCGGTTTCTCCTGCCTGAACATTGGAGAAATGTAATAAAGCTTATTTAAATTCTGCTTTTTCTCCAATGAATGTTCAACGAGGGCGCGAACTACTGCAGCGGTCATTTCCGGTTTTAGGGTAACGCTTGTTTCGCTCCTATCGGTAAACGTGTACATTTCTTTGCTTACAATATCTGTAGCTTCGCCAATACCGCGGGCAAACAGAGCGGTCTCTTCAAAAACAGGAGTTCTTATTTCCTTATAATTGAAATAATCCATCGTAGATGTTACAATAGCTTCTACATACTTCCATTTGGGAATATCCGCCGGAAGTATGTCTTTGGTCCCCGTAATCGCTTTAATCATAAAAGGTAAACTTAGTTTATTTCTAAATAGTTTTTTTCTTCTTCCACAAAGATGTTATAAATTTCATCAGCTGTTTTGGAATTCAATAATCCCTCTCTGAATTCATCTTTATTCATCATCTTCGAAATACGGCTTAACAATTTGATATGTGGACCAACGTGGCTTTCTTTGCCTACTAGCAGAAATATAAAATTTACCGGCTGGTCGTCTAATGATTTGAAATCAATAGGATCGTTCGTCTTCCCGAATGCAACAATAATATCATTTATTGCATTGGTTTTGGCATGAGGAATGGCAAACCCTTTCCCTACCCCTGTAGACATGATACTTTCTCTTTCCATAACCGCATTTTGCACTAATTCCATGTCTTTTACTCTGGGATCGTCTTTAAAAAGGGCTAACAACTCTAAAATTGCATCATTTTTGTTCTTGCTTTTTAGGTTTGAAATGATGAATTCCCTGGTCAATATTTCTGATACTTTCATTTTAATTCTTCAACTAATTTCATAATAAGATAAGTAAATTTACAAAAGCCCCGCTGTACAATCAATTTGTTTTACCGAATTTTATCCAAAAATAGGGACTATTAAAAAATTAAATTCTCTTGTTAAAAACGGGCATTAAAGGTATTTTTATCATACTATTTGAATTATTAATGAGGAAATTATGGATATACAAAACAAAACTGTTCTAGTGCTCGGCGGATGGGGCTTAGTGGGCAATGCAGTTGTTAAGAACATGGTTCCCGAGAATCCTAAAAGAATAATTGTTACATCTTTAAGAAAAGAAGAAGCCGAAGATGCAGTTAAGAAATTAAGCGCTGAATTCCCTAACCAGCCTAAAGACTATTTCATTCCATGGTGGGGAAATATTTTTGTACGCAATGAATTTAAAGATATGGACAGAATTGCTCTTCTGGCTGATCCGGATAAAAGAAAAGTTCTTATGCGTGATACTATGGAAGAATTGACCGAGGAATCGCTTCATGCCTCTTCTATTTATCAGCTTTTAACAACATATAAACCGGAAGTTATAATTGACTGTATTAACACTGCTACAGGCATTGCATATCAGGATGTTTATACAACTTACCATAGAATCAAGAAAACAATAGAATCGAAAGCTTCGGCAGAAGCTATTGCCGCTGAAACTGAAATATTGCTCTGTACTATGTATATTCCGCAGCTTATAAGGCATGTACAGATTTTATATTCTTCCATGCGTGTAAGCAGAACCGAAATGTATATGAAGATTGGCACAAGCGGTACCGGCGGTATGGGTTTAAATATTCCTTATACACATAGTGAAGAAAAACCATCGCGTGTATTGTTAAGCAAATCATCTGTTGCCGGCGCTCATACACTTCTCCTCTTTTTGATGGGAAGAACTCCGGGCCCTATAACAAAAGAAATTAAACCTACAGCAGCTATTGCATGGAAAAAAATCGAATACGGCGAAATAAAAAAAGGCGGAAAGCCAATTCAGATTCTTGACATAGATTTTAAAGAAGCAATTCCACTGGAAAAGAAATTGAATCTTAAATCGGCAAAGAAATTTGAATCCACAGGCGATACCTTTAAGTCGGTATTCATTGATACAGGAGAAAACGGAATCTTTTCAAGAGGCGAATTTGAAGCAATCACATCAAAAGGACAGATGGAATTTGTAACTCCTGAAGAAATTGCCACAGACGTAATAAGAGAAATTCACGGGCGCAATACAGGCCATGACATTATTAACGCACTTGATAACGCAACACTCGAACCATCATACCGCGCCGGCTTTATGCAGCATTTTGCAGTTGAAAAATTGCATGAACTTGAAAAAATCAATGCCGTTGACAGCGTTGCATTCGAATTACTCGGACCGCCAAGGCTTTCAAAATTATTACACGAAATAAATATTCTTAAACAGGTTTGCGGTACATTTAAAGGCATTCTTGATGAAACTCCTGCGGCCCTTTCTAAAAAAGTATTTGAATACCTGCAAAAGAATAATAAACTCCGTTCAGAAATTGTTTCTATCGGTATTCCAATTTTAATGCCCGACGGAAAATCCCTACTTCGCGGTAATGACATGAAAATTCCTCCATTCCGCGGTGAAACTGAACTTGAAATTAATGATAAAAACATAGCTCATTGGAGCCATGACGGCTGGGTTGACCTCCGTGAAAGCAATATGAAAACCTGGCAGAGCAGAATAAATCTTATCATTAAAGAAACTGAAGAAATTTCCAATAATGATACATCCTCAATGCACGTTAGAACCAAAAAATACTGGAATGATTTCAGCACAATTGATATTGGTAAAGTATGCGGATGGATATTCATTATTGAAGAACAAGGCGAAAGAATGAAAGCTTAACCGCATTTCATATAATTTAGACCGTTTTACAAGTCCCGTTTTATACGGGACTTTTTTATATTTAAACGTAAAAATCAAAGTGTGAGGAAAAAATGAAAACCATTAGATATATTCTCATGATCTTATTATTTGCCGGGATAAAAATTTCTTTTGCCCAGAATAATGATGAAATGAAAAAAGATCTTGAAAGCCTTAAGAAAGCAAATGAATCTCTGCAGCACAGGCTTGACCTCCTTGAAAAAAATATTGACGATGTTACCTGGTATGAAAGGCTTAAAGAATGCGCTTTTGTAGATAAGGTATTTTTGACCGGCCCTCCTCCTGCTAAAGAGAAAAATCCAACTGCACAAGGCGCGGGCAATCCCGTTAAAATGTGGGCTTATGTTTTCATTCCTAAGGGAATTGATTACAACAAAAAATATCCTCTTATTGTATTCCCGCACGGAGGAGTTCATGCAAGCTTTACAACTTATTTTACTCATATAATAAAAGAATTGATGGCTCAGCAGTATATTGTTGTTGCCGCTGATTATAGAGGCAGTACGGGATACGGCGCAGACTTCTACAAGAAAATTGATTACGGCGCACTTGAAAATGAAGATGTTGATGTAAGCCGCCAGTTTATGATTGATAACTATTCCATTGTTGACGAAGACCGCGTAGGCATAATAGGCTGGAGCCACGGAGGCGCAATTGCATTGATGAATGTATTTGATCATCCGGATCATTATAAGGTATGCTTTGCAGGTTGTCCCGTAAGTGATCTTGTGGCACGCATGGGTTATAAGGATGATGAATACAGAGCAGATTTTTCAGCTTCTTATCATATCGGCAAGACTGCCGATGAAGATGTTGCAGAATACAAGAAACGTTCTCCTGCCTGGAATGCAGTAAAATTAAAAACTCCTCTTCTTATCCATACCAATACCAATGATGAGGATGTTAATGTTCTTGAAGTTGAACATTTAATACAGGCATTGAAAGCGGAAGGAAAGAAATTTGAATACGAAATTTTTAAGGATATGCCGGGGGGACATTCATTTGACCGCCTTGATACAAAGCAGGCACGTGAAATAAGAGTAAAGATATATCAGTTTTTGGCAAAGTACCTTAATCCTCCCAAGAAAATAAATAACGTTAAAGACATTAATGAAGCAGCATATAGGAATTAATATTTAGTAAATTATTCCTGTCGTGTCAAGGATTTATTTCCTGACACGGCGGGAATTTTTATATTAACCTATCCTCGTTTTTCTTTATCTCTTGACCACCACTAAATTATCATTATGCTATTATAATATAGTTGGCAATCTGAATTTAATTAACTCGATTATGAACCAAATAAGGACTATTTTTCTGTTTATGAGATTACTTTGCAATTACTGTAACTTTTAAGACAGAATGTATGTTATTATTACATGTTAATATATATTTATAAAATAGAACAAAGCACCCATCGGGAATCCCAACCTTTTTCTGCGCAGATTATAAATATTGAAATTCATATAATATTGACTAATTCAAAGCTATACTGTAAGTATTCACCAACTGATTCTACTAATTTGTTTTTGTAATGAAGCAAATTCATTACTATATAAACTAAGGATAGGTTATTATGTTTTTTATAATAAATCGTTTCACTAACGCGGAATATAAGAATAATATAATTAGAATATTGTTTTGTATTTCTTTAATATTCCCTACAATCATCTTTAGCCAGCAAACATACAACGACCCCCAGGTAGTTGTCATAAATGAGAACTTTAAAGCTGCAACAAGTTCTTTTGGCGAAGATCCATATTGGAAACTAAAAAACGGCTTTTATTCATTTACAGACGAGAATGATACGGAATATAGATCACGCTGGATTAAGCGAAGTTTTACAGATTGCACTATTTCTGTTAAGGCACGCTGGGATGGACGGGCCGCAGATAATGGTTTTGGAATTTATTTCGGAGGCTCTTATAATGATAGTCTGGATTATTGTTTTATGATAACTAAAAATGGCAACTACCAGCTTTTAAGATGGGACGGTACCGGATGGGAAAAGATTATTCCATGGACTGCAACTAATTTGATCAGAGGCGGTTTTAATGATCTTAAAATTTCCTGCTCTAATAAAAATATCTTAGGGTATATTAATGGCGTAAATGTATTTAATACTTATAGCGCCCCCTACGTAGGAGGCTATACGGGTTTATATTGTTCCGGTTTGGTTGATGCCTCATTTGATGAATTTATTGTTACTACTCCATCCGGTGTTGCAGATATTAATAAACAAAATAATGCAAATGCCTTCCAGCCAATTAATGAAAATTTTTCCGGCCAAACTTGTCTTTTTGGGGAAGATGAGTATTTTAAATTAGGAAACGGTATTTATATTTTTTCCGGCAGGTCAGAATCACAATTGCGCTGGCGCAGAATAACTACTTTTTATGCAAATTGCACAATTTCTGTCAAAACTCGTTGGGATGGGAATGCGGTAAATAATGGTTCCGGTATATACTTCGGTGGTTCAGATGAAAGCTGTTATGCATTCATGATTTCACCTAACGGCTATTACGAGATGCTTAAATGGACTGGGGTTGAATGGAAAAATATTGTAGCGTGGACTAAAACCGATATAATTGGAACAGGTTTTAATGACCTTAAAGTTGTCTGTAATGGCACAAATATAAGTGCATATTTAAATAATATTCAGGTAATCAACACTTATATTAATGATTTTAAAGGCGGCTATACAGGGCTTGCGGCTTCGTGCAGTATGAATGCTTCTTTTGCAAATTATTCAGTAATACCTTCCGGCAATTAAGTTATGTGTGTGTGAATAATCACGATTACTATAAAATTGTTTAGACTAAATTGTGATTTATTATAAAATTTCCCGAAATGTCTGTATTAATTTTTTTTTCAATAGTTTTTAAATAGTGAAAATCAATTTCAAATAAAACGGCATTGCACAAAAATAAATTTTGTCAATGCCGTATTTTAAAAATTTATTTACGGAATTTATCTTCCCATCCAGCCGCCGTCGACTGTAACAACGCTGCCGTTCAAGTAATCGGATGCGGGAGAGCTTAAGAATACAACTGTGCCCATTAAATCTTCCGGTGTGCCCCATCTGCCTGCGGGAATCCTGTCAAGTATTGATTTGTTTCTGACTGCATCCTCTCTTAATGCTTTGGTGTTATCGGTAGCAATGTAACCGGGAGCAATAGCATTAATAGTTACTCCTTTTCCCGCCCATTCATTAGAGAAAGCCATTGCAAGCTGTTTTATTCCTCCTTTGGAAGCTGCATAACCGGGGACCCATATACCCCCCTGGAACGCAAGCAATGAAGCTATAAATACAACTTTGCCGTAACCCCTTGCAACCATATCCTTTCCTATTTCACGGGTTAAGATAAATTGAGATGTGAGGTTAATCTCAATTACTTTATCCCAATATTCATCCGGATGCTCTGCAATGGGTTTGCGTAAAATGGTACCTGCATTGTTAATCAATATGTCAATCTGTTTAAAATCCGATTTAACATTTTTAATAAAATCATAAAGAGATTCTCTTACAGAAAAATCGCTTACATAAAATTTAAATTTCCTTCCAAGAGAGGTAATCATTTTTTCTGTTTCCGAGAAATCGCTTTCAAAAGAAACGCCTATAATATCTGCGCCTGCTTCTGCCAAAGCTCTGGCGTACATCTGCCCTATACCTTTGTTGGATCCGGTAACAATTGCAGTCTTTCCCGTAAGTTTGAATTTATCTAAAATCATTTTAAAACCTATATTTATTAAAAATTATTTTAATTCAGTCATTTGTATATTATCCATATCATCGAACACCTGATTTTCTCCCCCCATAGCCCATATAAAGGAATAATTCTGAGTGCCGCATCCTGAATGCATAGACCAGCTTGTAGAAAGTACTGCCTGTTCATTCCGGATAATGATATGCCTTGTTTCTTCTGCGCTGCCGTTAAGATGAACTACAAAAGATTCCGGTTTTAAACTGAAATACATATATACTTCCGACCTTCTTTGATGTGTATGCGAGGGCATTGTATTCCAAACACTTCCTTCTTCAAGTTCGGTCAATCCCATTACTAGCTGGCAGGTCTGCATTGTACCGGGATGGATATACTGATTGATAGTTCTTTTATTTGCATCAGCAGCCGAACCGAGATGGCGCTTTGTAGCTTCCGAATATTTTATCTGCTTTACAGGATATTCCTTATGAGCGGGATAACTTACAAAATAAAATTTAGCCGGATTTTTCTTTTCATCACTTTTAAAATCTATACCTGCCGTTCCTTTGCCGACATAAAGCCCGTCACGGTTTTCCATTTTATACTCTACTCCGTCAAGAATAACAGTACCGGTGTTGCCTATATTTATTATACCTAATTCCCTTCTCTCACAAAAATATTCGGCAGCCATTTCTTTCTTAGATGCCGTTAGTTTCTGCGTCTTACCTGCGGGAACTGCAGAACCTGTAATAGAGCGGTCAATATCGGAATAAACCATTGGGATTTCATTAACCTTAAACAAAGATTCAATTAAGAAGGATGTGCGGAGTTCTTCCGTACTCATTTTCTTAAATCCTGCCATATCTGGTGAATATCTTACTTCCATTTTACGATTCCCTAAATTTTAATAATATCATAGATAAAAAATAACAATAAAGTATCATACATTATAAGTTGAAGAAGCTGTATCTCCTCCTCTTCCGGTCCAGTTAGTATGGAAAAATTCTCCTCGCGGCTTATCGGTTCTTTCATAAGTATGTGCCCCGAAATAATCCCTTTGGGCCTGGAGCAAATTTGCAGGGAGCCTGCCGTTCCTAATTCCGTCAAAGTAATTTAATGCAGTTGAAAGCGCCGGAGTCCATATTCCATTCATAACAGAGGCTGAAATTACTCTGCGCCATGAATCCTGCGATGATTCAATCTTTTCTTTAAAGAAAGGATCCAAAAGTAAATTTGAAAGATTCGGATCGGCATCGAACGCTTCTTTTATCTTTCCTAAAAATACAGAGCGGATAATACATCCTCCGCGCCACATTAATGCAATTCCCCCGTTGTTAAGCTTCCATCCGTTTTCCTGTGCGGCATATTTCATAAGTACGTAACCCTGAGCATATGATACCATCTTGGAAGCATAAAGCGCTTTACCAAGGTCATCTATAAATTGTTTTTTATCCCCTGTGAATTTTGGTTTAGGTCCGTTTAATACTTTGGATGCTTCAACCCTTTCCTTTTTTAAGGCCGAAAGTGTGCGCCCGTAAACCGCCTCGCCAATTAATGTTAAAGGAGCGCCATAATCCAATGATGCTAACACAGTCCATTTGCCGGTACCTTTTTGGCCTGCAGTATCAAGAATTTTTTCGACAAGAGGCTGCCCATCAGTATCTTTATATGCAAGAATATCCCTTGTAATTTCTATCAGGTAACTGCCAAGCTCTCCTTCATTCCATTGTTTGAATACTTCATGCATTTCATCACAGTTCAGCTCCAGCAGGTCTTTCATAATCTGGTAAGCTTCACAGATAAGCTGCATATCACCATACTCAATTCCGTTATGCACCATTTTAACAAAGTGCCCTGCGCCGTTTTCGCCGACCCAATCGCAGCAGGGAGAACCGCCGTCAACTTTGGCAGCGATTGCCTGGAAAATGGGTTTTACATGAGGCCATGCAGCAGCAGAACCGCCCGGCATAATTGAAGGGCCTTTAAGTGCGCCTTCTTCTCCTCCTGAAACACCCGTACCGATATAGAGCAGCCCTTTACTTTCAAGGTATTGTGTTCTTCTAGTTGTATCGGGGAAATGAGAATTTCCGCCGTCTATTATAATATCCCCTTTATCCAAATGAGGAATTAAAAGTTCAATGAAATCATCAACGGCTTTACCTGCTTTGACCATTAGCATAATTTTGCGCGGCGCTTTAAGGGATGAAATAAGTTCTTCAATTGAATGTGCCCCGAAGAAATTTTTTCCTTTTCCTCTTCCATTAATAAATGCATCAACTTTTTCAATAGTACGATTATAAACAGATACTTTAAAACCATGGCTTTCCATGTTTAGAACAAGATTTTCCCCCATTACTGCAAGGCCTACAAGACCTATGTCGGATTTTGAGTCCATTTTTATTCCTTATCAAATTTTATATTTAACAATTAATTTCTATTTAATATTAAAACCAAGCCCTTTCAGGATAAATGAAATTTCGGGAGAAGGATTACTCAAGTTAATAGTGTATGCCTCGAATTCCCTTCTTACTTTGTAATCATTTCTCTGCTTCTCAAATTCTGCAGGTGATTTTCTCAATGCAGTGTCATCTTCATAAATATTGTAAGCCGGTACTACAGCTTTATATATAATTTCCTGTAAGAATAAACCGGTACAGTTAATTGTGAAATTCATCGGGTTTACTGCATTAGGAATTTCTGCCGGGCGCCAATTTCTTTTTAAACCGAGATTGAAATATTCATTTACGGCATCAACACATACAGCAGTTCCATTGGCTTTGCCGTCTGCTGAGTATCCCGCTATGTGGGGAGTAGCAATATCAACTAAATTCATCAGTTCAAGATCAAGATTAGGTTCATTTTCCCAAACATCAAGTATCGCTGCATCGATTTTTCCTTCTTTTATTGCATTCTTCAATGCACCTGTTTTTACAACCGGCCCGCGTGATGAATTCATTAATATTATTTTTCTTTCCAATTTTGCAAAAAATTCTTCATCGGCCAGATGAACTGTTTTATCTATTCCATCTTTATTCAATGGTACGTGAAAAGTAATAATATCTGCTTTGGAAATAATTTCCTCAAGGCTTACAAAACCTGTTTCGCCTTCTTTTCTTGAACGGGGAGGATCATTAAGAAGAACATTCATTCCTAATAATTTTGATGCATTTGCAATCTTGGCACCAACATTCCCAACCCCTACTATACCTATAGTCATTCCTTTTAAACTAATATTTTTCTTCTCTGCAAGCATTAACATTGCAGAAGTAAAATACTGCATAACGGAAGTCGAATTGCATCCGGGGGCATTAATCCATTTTATGTTATTTGCATTGCAGTAATCAGTATCAATATGGTCATACCCTATTGTAGCTGTTGCAATTAATTTTACTGCAGAACCTTCAAGCAGGGCTGCATTGCATTTAGTTCTTGTTCTTACAATAAGAGCATCTGCATCTTTAACTGCTTCAGGAGTAATTAGCGATGGATTTAAATAGACAATTTCACAAAAAGGTTCCAGGACACCTTTTAGAAACGGGATTTTATAATCTGCAACAATCTTCATTTTCGGTTCCGCAATAATTATTTAAATCTATCCTTATGAGCCCATAAACCAAGAGCCGGATTAGAAATATAAAAAACTTTTTCACCATCGTGCATTGTATTCCAGCCGTCGGCCATTTTTTCAGGGTTATATCTTGCAAGGGCAAAATTAATATCGGAATACTTAAAATTTACACTTTCTATTTCTTCTTTGCTCAAATGACCGGGACAATAAGTAATTGTAAACCTATTCTCGGATGAGCCATGAATAAGATGTGCAGCAGCGCTTAAATTATTTTGCAGTTCGTCATTCTGTGTTGTAAATTTTAATATTTCGGGAGTAGTTTTGTAGCCGTATTTTCTAATCAAACGGTCAATTTCTTTATCTTCACCGAATTCTTTCAGCCCGGGAGCAATTACTAAAAGCTCACCGCCATCCGCTATTGCCATCCTGGTTCTATATATGCTTTTATTACCAAGCCATGTACTTTTAAATTCAAGAGGATCTAAATAAACAACAACCTTTTTAAGAGGTTCATCAAGCATTTCAAAATTTACTTTGAGGGATAATTCTGAAGCAAGCTTAAAACATTCATAATCGTCCCCTATGAACAACCCTTTCATGCCGAGCCTGCCCTTTTCATTCTTCCCGATTACTGTCAATATATAAAGTATCGGGAGATGGTGCGCGAAATTATCTGAAGCATAATTAAGGACTCTTCTAACCGGAGTATCTGCATGTCCCATAATTCTTTCCATTCCGTAAACGGCTCCAAGGTAATGGCTCTTGTTAATTCCTTCCCTGCCTCCGGAACCTACAAAAATATTTTTATTATAGTTTGCCATTCCTATAACTTCATGAGGAACTACCTGGCCTATAGAAAGAATTAATCCGAATTTTCCTCCTGTAAGAAGTTTATTTACCTGAGCCGGCCATGAATAATCCAATTTCCCTTCCGAGACTTCCTTAATAAAATCGGAAGGAACTTCTCCTAAGGTATGCAGGTCTTCTTTCCATTTGTGAATACGGAATAAATTTTTAGGGACACCTGCAAACATTTTTTCAATTTCTTTTTCACTCATTGGATTATGAGTACCAAGTGCCGGAAGAATATCCGTTAGCTTTTCTTTGTAATATTCATAAACATATCCGGTAAGCTCCCCTGCGCGTGAATGATACCGGGTAAAATCAGGAGGCACCGCCAGAACTTTATTGACATTACCTACTTTATCAAATGCAGTAAATAATCCTTCTTTTATTTCTTCCTTGCTGAGGAATGAATTTTCCGAACTTTTAGCAAAAAACATCATTTTATTAAACCTTCCAATTAGGATTTTCAGGCAAATAAGCCTCAAATTCTTTTATCAATTTTTCTTCGTAAGCACCTTCATAATTACCTGCGAAAAACTTAACTAATCCTTCTTCATAAAATCTTTGCCATGAAGCGTCTTCATCTCCGGGATTTATAGGGAAGAATAAAACCCCATTAGATTTGGCAGCACTTAAATCTCCCGGTGCGTCGCCAATCATTAATATTTTATTCGCAGGGTATTTATCTTTGGCGCCATATTTTAAATGTTCAGCTTTGGTGCCAAGTTCCTGTCCTGCAATTAAACGGAGGCAGCCGTCAATATGATGTTCCTGCCATTCACGCGTGAGCGCTTCTGTAGGAGTTTGCGATACCACCATAAGATCGGCATGTTTTTTCATCTTTTCAAGAGATTCATTAACATATGGAAATGGTGGAATATCGAATACTATTTCTTCAATCAGTTTATTTACTTCCTTAGACCATGCAAGAGTAATATCTATAATAGGATTGTTAACTTGGGCAGCGTATTTAATTAATGCGGGGTTTCCGAGTTTTGTCTCTTTCTTTACCCATTCAATAACGGGGGACATATCCATAAATTCAACGTGACGGGCTTTAGATACGGGCCTTTCCTTTAACAGGTCAAATGCACGTATCAAGGCCTTGAACCTGTTAACTCCGCGCGTTTTAGAATAAAGATTTACAAATTCCCATGTTTCACGCGCATATTTGGAAATCTTCTGCATATGAAAATGCTTAATAAACATAGGACAGAATGCTTCTTTCTGTTTAATTTCCATTGTATCAAAAACGCAGCCGTCCGAATCTATTCCAATAAAAAATTCTTTTTCCGGTTTTAAATCATCTAAAATTTTATGTGGATTATCACTCATAATTTTCCTCTGTAAAAGTTATTTAGCTTCCGGTTCATAAGCCGGTAATTTTTTTTCTGCGAAAGCTGGAATTAGCTGCGCAAATCTTTGCTTCCCATTAATCATAGGGACTGAAACCCAATCTTCACCTATAAGTGGCCTTACATATTTAAGGAAATCATCTGTAACATCATATCTGCAGGGTGCAATCCATTTTTCAGGAAAGAACCTTTCAGACAATGCTACTTTTTCCAATGGAGCTTTATCATATTTCACATTATAAATAAAACCTCCTTCGCGCAAAATAGTAGCCATCCAGCCGTTACCGTCTTTCAAGGCAATATCAACGGCTTTCTGTCCCACTTTATAGGCCTCATCAAGGTCAACAGTTGAAGCATAGATCATTGTATCTCGCTGGTCGGTGCCCATCACCTGTCCCCTTGCCGCGCCTTTAGCTTTAATTCCTTTTTCGTTCAGATAATTTACAACAGACTGGTAAACGGATACTTTGTTTGAACCGAAAGAAGTATGCCCGAATGCATCTTTAACTTCACCAATGCCTCCTACATCAAACCCTTCGCTTATTACTACAATACACCTTCCGTCTTTTACCAATTGGTTATTTACATTATCGGCCAGTTCTTCCAATGTCACTTTAGATTCTGTAAGGTAGATCTGCAAAGGCATTTCACGCTTGGGGTCCGCCAATCGTGCAGCAGCAGGGATATAACCTATTTTCCTTCCCATTGCCTGCAAAACCAATACAGGATCGGCAGGAGAAGAACCTCTATTTTCTTCTTCGGCACATTGTACAATATGCGACCAATAACGTGCAACACTTCCATATCCGGGTGTATGATCAATTAATTTAAATTCGCTGTCACCGACGTCATTATCAATTGTCTTCGGAGCGCCTGTGGCAATAAGTTCAAGCCCGTTTTCTTCTGCAAGCTGACTAATCTTATATGCAGTATGCTGCGAATCGTTTCCGCCGATATAAAAGAAATATCCTACATCATGAGCTTTCACAATTTCAAGTACTCTTTCAAAGTCTTTTTTCTGTTTATCTTTTAATTTATACCTGCATGTTCCAATACTTCCTGCAGCGGGAGTTGTCCTTAAAAGAGCAATTTCTTCTTCAGGCTGAATTGAAAGATTAAGCAATTCTTCTTTAAGCACTCCTTCAATACCATGCCAGCCCGCATAGATATTCCCGAATTTATCAGGGAACATTTTACATGCGTCGATTATTCCCCGTAGTGTATTATTTATTACGGGAGAAGGCCCCCCCGATTGTGCTACTATTACATTCTTTTTCATTTACAACCTGTTAATATTTTACAAATTAAATGAATCAAAAATTAATGATACTAAACTCCGCTGTAAGCGCTGAAACCACCATCCACCGGAATAACTATGCCTGTTACAAATTTTGAAACATCGGACGACAGGTAAAGCAATGTGCCCAAAAGATCATCGGGGACACCGAATCTACCCATTGGAGTTGATGAGATTATTTTATTGCCGCGTGCTGATAATTTTTTCGTTTCTTTATCAATAAGTAAAAACTCATTCTGTTGTGTTAAGAAAAATCCGGGTGCAATTGCATTTACTCTTATATTAACTTTAGCAAGATGCACTGCAAGCCATGCGGTAAAATTGTTTATTGAAGATTTTGCCGCCGAATAAGCAGGAATTTTTGTCAATGGGCGGAAGGAATTCATTGAAGAAATATTTATAACTGCTCCCCCTTTTTCAATCATGTCTTCTGCAAAAACCATAGTAGGAAGAACTGTGCCGAGGAAATTCAGATCAAACACGCTTCTAAAACCATTTAAATCAAGCCCGAAAAATGATTTGGACAGATCTTTCATATTCTCGGGAGTCAGGAACTCTTCCTGAGTGGTTGCGGTAGGAGCATTACCTCCGGCGCCATTTATTAATACGTCAACCTTGCCAAATTTAGAATTAATTTCTTTTTTTGCTGCAAGCAATTCTTCCTTAACAAGAACATTAGATGTTACACATACAACAGGTGCGCCTTTTCCCTTCGCTTTGCCGAGTGCACAATTTTCACATCTTCCTTTTTTATAATCCAAAACGGCAATCTTAGCGCCGTTATCAAGAAGGCATTCAGAGAAAACAGAGCCGAAAACGCCGCATCCCCCTGTAATTACACAAACCTTTCCTTTAATATCTTCAAATGATTTTTGCATTATTAAAATCCTTATTTATTCAAATAACTGTTTATACTAGCCATAATAGTTTTTGCATTTTCCGTAAGTTTGGAATAATTTTCATTTTTTACAGCATCCTTATCAAGCAGCGCGGAACCAAGTCCCACTGCACATGCACCTGCTTTAAGCCATTCTTCCGGATTTGTTAAAGTTACGCCGCCTGTAGGCATTAATTTTAGGAAGGGCATCGGCGCCAGAATAGCTTTGAAAAATTCCATTCCCAATACATCGGCCGGGAACACTTTAATAATATCGGCATGCATTTCATAGGCAGAATAAATTTCGGTCGGTGTAAAGCAGCCGGGCATTGCAGGCAGGTCATACTTATGTACTTTTTCAATAATTTCTTTTTTCAATACAGGGCTTACAACAAATTTAGCACCTGCTTTTATTGCATCTTCGGCGGTTTCAGCATTAAGAACCGTACCAACACCTACAATTACTCTATCACCTAATTCACTATTCATTTTTTCAATTAAGCCAATAGCATTAGGTACAGACATTGTAATTTCTGCTACGGAAATTCCACCTTCATAAATTGCTTCAATTACTTTTTTTAACTTTTCCTGTTCCTTCACTCGGATAACTGAAACAGCTTTTCTTTTAATTATCTCGTTTAATATTTCCTGTTTATTCATTTTAATTAAATGGCATTAAATGTTTATGAAAATGTTTTATTATTATATCATAATGAGTATCTTCGTTTTTCTTCAGACAATTTAATATATCTGTTTTAAAAGTAAAAGAGCCGTCTTCATTTACTCCTGTAAGGACTTTACCGAAGGTAACATGCAGTACCTGCCGCGCATCTTCGGAAGAAAATAACTCTATCAATTCCTTATCGCTGTATTGATCTCCTTTTCTCAGGTTTTTTATATCGGCTGAAACGTGATAACTGTTTTTTTCAATTTCATATAGACCGAGCCCGAAATCAAATATTTTTCTAAACAATGCAGGTTCTTTTATTGCAACAACTTTAAGAGCTTCAAGATAACTTGTACCTGCGGTTTTAACATGTGTTGCCGACCCTTTAATTGAGCCTATTACATTATAAACGGAAAACTTATCGCTCCCTGAATGGAGGCTTATTTTGTAATGCCCGAAGTGTTTTGCAATTGCAAGATGTTTTAAGTATTCGGTTTTAAATAATTCCAGATCCCCTTTATAATCAATTCCTTTTTCAAATGAGCCGACAAAGCGGGGAGCTAAACTTACAAAGCCGACTTCCAGCCTCTTTAGTTCATTTGAAAAGAAATAATGTTCAAACGGAGTAGTGATAGATTCTGTTTCATCAACAGATACTTCCACCTCATAGGGCCTTTTTCCGGCTGTTTTTTTAAGATGATCAAACATTTTTTTAATATGAAGAATTGCATTTCCATATTTAGCATAAGCTTTCAGGAAATCATGCTCGCTTACATTCAATTTAAAATCGGGAGAAATAACAATCTCCTTTTTCGAATATCTTCTTTCTGCAGCGGGAAACGTATCTTTCAATCCGCTCCACGGCAGTTTTGCAACCACACTATATAATTGGTCCTCGGAATAAGTATCTGCATTATTATTCACATGTTCACCGGGATCAAATGTAAACATTGTAAATCCCGCATTCAACATCATATCTATATCATCTGTGGTTTTAAGATGATCGGCATCAGAGCCGAAACCGGATGTATAGCCTTCCTGAAATACTGCCCACACTGCGGCATCCATAACTTCATCTGCCGTACGGTTAGTTCTTGTTAATTCTCTTATTGACTGTTGTGCAAATATAGGTTTAAACTTACTTATTGCCAATGAACGCACATGCCCCGGATTAGCAAGCCCGAGCCTGTCGCCAAAACCAAATGAATTATTCACTCCTAGAATTACAGGATTTGTAAAATCAAATATACTTTGTATTGCCACCCTGTTTTTGTTGGTTAATGGACATTTTTTTATCCGGTATTTCTCATCGGAAGATTGAATAATTTCGCCTTCAAATTTGGTATAATGATTCTTTCCAACTTTTCCTTCAACAAGAAATAAAAATTTATCAGTATTCTCTTTACCTATAAAAAATACTACATCATCAGCTTTGAAAATGGAATTGGGATAAGCCCAAATTACTTTACCGTCAATATTTACATTTACCGGTTTATTATCAGTTGATTTTACGTTTTCTTTTATTTCAAATAATTCATTTAGTTTCATCGAATATTCCTATAATTTATATGCTTTTTTTACAAGATTGTATGTCAACTCTTTAGCAATAACATGTGCTTCATCTATAGTAATAATATGCTTAGCTGCTAATTCAGCAAGGTAATTTGAATCTGCACGCCGTGCAGTATCATGCCTGGCCGGAATAGATACAAATGCGCGGGTATCATCATTAAAACCGGCAGTGTTATAAAATCCTGCAGTTTCAGTTACCATATGCCTGAACCGAGAAATTCCCTCAAGGCTGTCATTGAACCACCAGGGCGGGCCTAATTTCATTGCCGGATAATGCCCTGCAAGAGGTGCAAGTTCACGCGCGTAGCTTGTTTCATCAAGTGTAAAAACGATCAAACTCAATTTTGTATTATTGCCATATTTATTAAGCAGCTCTTTAAGATTTTTCGTGTATTCTGTATGGACAGGAATATCGCACCCTTTATCTAACCCGAAAGTGTTGAATATTACATCATTATGGTTCCGGTAAGCACCGGGATGAATCTGCATTACAAGCCCGTCCTCAATACTCATCTCAGCCATTTTCATTAGCATGTGAGCAGTAAAGGCATCTGCATCATCCTTATCCGATTTTCCTTTCAATGCACGGTTAAATATTTTCTCCGCTTCACTACCCGCCAATTCATGAACATAAGGGGAATAAACACCATGATCGGTTGATACGGCT
>TBL_comb47_HYPODRAFT_10000128_pt1 | contig 94387 bp, 87 predicted proteins | sample TroBogypolimnion_40_FD_10682 | JGI IMG/M metagenome (IMG submission 10682) | reverse complement strand
CTGGGCCGAGGCAATAGCCTCGCGTGCATCCATCAATATTTGTTCATCTCCGCTGGCAGGACGTGACATTACTTTCTCCATCAGAATTGATGAAGATATTATTGCACTAATGAATTAGAAATGGAATCAGACCGTCGCTCGGGCGCAGCGCGCACTCCAGCGTGAGGTCAAAGCGCGCGAAATAGGTTGCCAGCGGCGCGCCGAGCTGGGCGTCGTCATCGATCAACAGGATTCGGTGCATGCGGCATTCTCCCACTGCGCAGGGTTGCTGCCGCAAAGTTCAGCCGCGATGAAACCAGCCGCGACGCCCTTCCATGAGCTCACGCACCTTCTGCTGTTGCGCCGGGTTCAGGCTGTCGTAGAAGTCGGCCAGCGCGGCAATGAGTTCGGGGCTGCGGGTCTGCAGGCTGGTCGTCTTTTCGGTGATCAGGGTTTGCGCGCCGGCACGGTCAAACTTGTCGGTCGCCAGCAGCGCCTTGATCTGCGCGCCCGGGTCCGGTGTGGAGCCCATCAGCGCAGCGCGCTGCGTCTGCAGCTTGTCGGCCAATACCGCCAGGCGTTGCTGCTGGTCGGAGTTGAGGTCGAACGTGCGGGTGGCGCGCTCCAGCGCCCAGCTGCGGAATTTGGCGTGCTGTTCCGGGCTCGCGTTGGCGCCGAATTCATGCGGGCGGTGACCGCAGGCGCTCAGGCCGCCGGCCAGAAGGCTGGCGCCAGCGATGACGAGGAAAGTGCGTTTGATCCAATGTTTCATGATGCGGACTCCTGGTGTGGACTTGGTTGAACAGAGCCCTCATCGTGCCCGGGACGCGGCTGCCCTTGGTGTCGTGCCCGTATCGCTTTGTTTCAGTTCATGTCAGTCCGGGTCCGATCTATCGGGTGCCCAGGCGCCGCGCCAGTTCAGGGCGCGCTGCCGTGGCCTTGGCATAGAACTGCTTGAGGCCGGTGCACAGGTAGTTCAGGCCGGCCTCGCCGTCGGGCGTCTTGAGGAAGCGGCTCTTCGGGCATTCACCCCAGCACAGGTCAAGGTAGGCGCAACGCTTGCAATAGGCGGGCAGCGTATCGTTCTTGGCGTAGGCAAACTTCTTTTGCTGCGCCGAGAAAGCCAGATCGCCCTCGTGCGTCTGCAGGATGTTGCCGAGCTTGTATTCGGGATAGACGAAGTGGTCGCAGCTGTAGAGGTCGCCGTTGTGCTCCAGCGCCAGCGCCTTGCCGCAGATCTGGCCGCTCACGCACCTTTGCGCGCCGTGGCCGAACATCTGCGAGATCACGTTCTCGAACTGGTCGACGAAGACCCTGCCGTAGTCGCGGCGCAGCCACTCGTCCCAGATGCGGCCGAGAAAGTAGCCCCAGTCCTCGCTCGCAACGGACCAGTCGGTGACGACCGAGTCGGCATGGCCGGGCGCTGCCTGCGCGCTGCCAACGGTCGGCAGGGCGGCGCTGTCCCAGTGGCCGGGCGCGACCGCCTGAAAATCAGCCGGCTCGACGCAGGGGATGAACTGGATGATGCGCGGGCGCACCTGATCGCGCAGGAAGCGGTAGACGTCGGTCGGCCGTTTCGCGTTCTTGCGGTTGACGACGCACAGCGCGCCAAACGGTATCTGGTACTGGTGCAGCAGAGCGACTGCCGCCATGACGCGCTCGAAGGTCGGCGTGCCGCCCTTGCTGTAGCGGTATTCGTCATGCAGGCTTGATGGTCCGTCGATCGAGAGACCGACCAGAACATTGTTCTGCTTGAGGAAGGCGCACCACGCCTCGTCGAGCAGTATGCCATTGGTCTGCAGGTCGTTCTCGATCGCCTGGCCCGGCTTCTTGTAGCGAGCCTGCAGTTCGATGACGCGCTCGAAAAACGCCAGCCCCATCAGCGTCGGCTCGCCACCCTGCCAGGAAAAAACGACTTCGGGACCGCTATTGGCTTCGATGTACTGGCGGATGTGCTGTTCCAGCAGCGCCTCGCTCATGCGCGTTTTCTTTGGCTGTTGCAGCAGGTCTTCCTTGTGCAGGTAGAAGCAGTATGCGCAGTCCAGGTTGCACTGCGCGCCACTGGGTTTGACCATGGCATGGAAGCGGTAGAAATCGCCTTTCGGCAGGATCGGCAGTTTCAGTTCCGGACCAAAGGCGGCGGCTGGCTGGATCGGTATAACGGCGTGTGGGAGCATCAAGGGGATTGGATCATGAATGCGCTATCTTTCAAAAGCGCCGGCTGAAACTGATCTGCTTCGAGCCGGTTGGCAGACTGATGAAGTCGCCGTCGGCGCCGACCCGGATCGGCCCGTCATAGAGATTCGCCGCGTTGCCGAGGAATGCCTTTTCCAGGCCCGGGATCGGTAGCGGTGGCGCGATATGGTTGAGCAGCAGGTAGCCGACCCTGGCATCGCGCGCGGTCTCGGCGGCCTGTTCCGGCGAGCTGTGGTAATCGACGATGTCGGCAAACAGCTGCTTCAGATTGGCTCGCCCGGCCCGGGCTGCGGCATCGCCCAGCAGGGCCATCAGCGGGGCTGACAAGGCCTCATGCACCAGCAGGTCGACGCCTGTGGCCTCGCGCTGCACCGCGGCTGATTTTCTGGTGTCGCCGCTGAGCACCACGCTGCGGCCCTTGTAGCTGATGCGGTAACCCACGGCCGGGTGCACCGGCGCATGGTCGACTGAGAACGCGACGATCTCCAGCTCGCCGTCCTTGAGCAGCACGACGCGCCCGGCAGGGTCGGTGGCAAAGGGCAGGGCTTTGCCGCCGCTGCCAATCGAAGGCATGACGGCCTCGCCGTGATGCGCCACGCGGTAATGTTGGTCCTGCGCGTAGGCCTGCCTGAAGCCTGCCACGACCGTCTCGACGCCAGCCGGTCCGTAGACCGGAACCGGCGCGGTGTTCGATGCAGAGACCCAGCGCTGCAGCATCAGCTCACCGAGGCCGTCGATGTGGTCGGAGTGAAAGTGCGTCAGAAAGATGGCCTCGATGCGGCCGTGGTTGAAGCCCATGCGGCCGATGTTGCGCGCGCTGCCGCCACCGGTGTCGAAGATGAACAATCGCTTGCCCGCCACCACCAGCGTGCACGGGCCCGATCGGGTCTCGTCGGGAAACGGTGAACCCGCGCCGCACAGGCCGACGTGCAAGCCATCGGGCAGTTCCGCAAGCGGATCGCTGGCCAGGTACTGAGCCGCGACCCGTTTCACCAGCGCCACGCTGAGTGGCGCGCGCAAGGCATAGGCGGCAAGGGCGAGCGCGCCCAGCGCCACGCAGGCAGACAGCAGGATGTTGCGGATCTTCATAGGTTTCCCCTTCAGGTCTTTTCGTTTTGCAAGGCGCGAACCACGGGGCCCGCCGAGCGTTGCAGCAGGCTGATCGCGAAGAAGCCCAGCGCAGGGCTGCACGATTGCAGCCACGCATCGACGCGCTGGCGCGCGTCGTCATTCAAGGCCCGGTAATGCCGGCGCAGTTGCTGCAGGCACCAGACGCGGTAGCGATGGACCGGGGTGTTGAAGTCGACGCCCCGGCTGTGCCAGGAAAAGCGCCGGGCCCACGCTTCGAGCGCGCGCTCGTTGGCATCGAGGTAGGGCAGGTAGTCCTCGCATACCAGGCGCAGCAGCGGCGTCAGGTCAGCGGGCAACGCGGCCAGCATCGGCTGCGCGCTGAACTGCGCCGGTGTCAGATGCCACAGGCGCTCTACCCAGGCCCGCACGGCCGGCGCGCGCGCCTGCATGATGCGCGCTGGAGTCGGGTCGCTGGCGAAGTGCCGGAACATGGAGCCGAAGAAGCCGAAGTCGGCCTGCGTCGGCCGCTCGCCGAGCAGAAAGGGTCGGGACGAGAGGCAGGCCTGCAAGGTGTCGAGCACGTCGAGGTAGACCTGCTCGATGGTGGCTGCGGTCTCTGGATTGACGCCATCGTTCTGCAGAAACAGTCGCTGCTGGCGCCGTCTGATCAGCCAGCGCCGCCATGCGCGCGGCAGTGGCACATCGCGCAGCAGCCCGCGCGCGAGACTATCACTGGCGCGCCGCGCGTCGGGCCCAAACGACCAGCGGTAATGCATCGCCGGGCGCCACAGCCATTCATCGCCGAAGTCTTCCAGCAGGTGCGCGATGAAGCACAGCGCCGGCTCCTGCGGGTAGACCGCGGGGCCATCAGCCTGCGCCTCCAGGTGCGCCATGATGCGCGTGCTGTCGGTCAGCCAGCGGCCACTGGGGAATTCGAGCTGCGGCATCTGGGCCACGCCCGTGATGCGGCCGCAGCGCCGAAAGCTGCGCGTGTCCATCTCCACCCGTTCATAGGGCAGGCCCTTGGCGCGCAGATAGGCCTCCAGCTTGCCGGTGAAGTAGGACAGGTCCAGACCGTGTACGCGCAGCAGGTTCATGCCACAAAGACCCGCGTCAGGCGGTCCATCGAGGACCAGTAGAAGTCGCGCCCCCTGCCCGGGCTGGGAAAGACCACGCCCTGATTCATGCCGCCGCAGCGCACACGACCGAGCTCGGCACCCGACTCGATGGCCAGCACGACCACTTCCTCGCGCGCGCGGCGGTAATCGTTGACGATCAGTTCACCGCTTTGCGGGTACAGAAGCATGTGGCTGGCGCAGCCGAAGCCGCTCTTGTGCCACAGCGGCGTCAAGGTCTTGGCCGCGTCGTCATAACGCCAAGCCTGCAGATGGCGGTTCGCCGAGTCGTAGCCGATCACAATGCCGCGCTGCAGGTCGATCAGTGGCGGGTTGGTGATGCTGCCGCCACGCAGGCCGCAGACGTCGATCATCTGATGGTCGTTGGCATCGCGCATCGAGACGCGGATCAAGCGGTTCGGCGTCGGGCTGACGCCGTTGCCGATCATTTTGATGAAGTAGGTGTGCCGACCGTTGTCCATGAACCAGGCGTTGCGGCCATCGAGCACCACGTCCCAGCCGTAGCTCTGCGCGCTGTCGCCGATGTAGTCGAAGCGCCAGCCGGCATCGCGCACCAGGCGGCTCATCTCTTCGTGCCAGTGGTAGCGAAAAATCGAGCGCACACCGACCACGTAGACCGTGTTGCCGATGGCGCTCAGGCGTGCGATCGACGGCTCGGGGCAGGGCGTTTCGGCGCAGGCCACCTGCATCGTTTCCGCGTCGATCACGCTGAGAAGTGCCGGCGTCTTGTCCGACAGGTTCTTCGTGACCAGCAGGCCGTTGTCGAGGATGACAAAGGAGTTGTAGGGCTCGTCCACGGGCAAGCGCAATGCAGCTAGCGGCTGGCAGTCGCGGTCCAGGCGGTGCAGGTAGCGGCCATAAGCGACGTACAGGTCGCCATTGCGATGCAGCGCCATGCCGCCCGGCCACATGGGTCCGCCCGCCAGGCGCGGTGAACGGCAAACGGTCTGCAAAGTCTCAGCGGCGATGCGCTCGACGCAGGCCGTGGTGTGCAAGCCGAGTTTGGCGTGCAGCACCGAGTGCGTCAGCAGGTAGACCTCGCCCGACGCGCCCAGCAGCGTCATGGTTGACATCCAGGTGCGGCGGCTGATAGCACGTAGCTGCTCGCCGGGACGCAGGTGCAGGCCAGCACCCGTATGCGGCAGCTGCAGGCGCTGTGGTCCGCCGTCTTCACCCGGCCACGGCGTGGCCAGGTAGCCCGCCGCGTTCATCGCCGCCTGTTCCTCCGGCGCCGGTGCATCAGACCAAGGCCTGCGATCAGCGCGGCGAGCACGATCAGCACCGGCTTGCGGTATTGCGGAATCCAGTAGTTCACGAAGCTGTTGATCATGACCTGGCGTGTCGGGCTGTAACCCTCAGGCATGGGCAGCACGCCGTGTGATTGGGCATAGACCGCGTAGTCGCGCTGCATCGATGCGAACTGCATGGGCAACTGGTGCTGCAAATCCTGCGTCTCGCCCGGATCGGTGTGCAGGTCGTACAAATGCCACTGGCCGTCGCCCACCGGCACCATGTTCTGCACCAGTTTCAGGTCGCCTTTGAACAGCGCGGTGTTGCCCGACAGCTCGTAGCCGATGGCCTCGTCTGCTGGATGCACCTGCTGCGCCTGCCCCTTGAGCAGCGGCAGCAGGCTGCGCCCCGCCATGGGCTCAATCGGCGCGCCCTTGTAGCTGTTGCCCGGCTGCGCGATGCCGGCCAGCTCCAGCAAGGTCGGTGCGATGTCGGTGACATGGGTCAGGCCGGCCTGCACCTGGTTCGGCTGACTGCCCGGCACGCCGGAGATGATCAGCGGCGTGCGAATGCCGCCTTCACCGGCGTAGAACTTGTAGCCGCTCAGCGGCGACGCAGCAGCGCTGGCCCAGCTCGGGCCCATGATGGTGTAGGCACCCTTGTCGCCGAGCTTGTCCATCGCCTGCGTGTACTGCGTCCAGAGCCAGGGTTGCGCATCGGCGTAGTCCGACGCTTCGGGGCCGTTGTCGGAGAGGAAGACGAACACCGTGTTGTCGTACGCGCCGCTTTGCTTGAGGTGCGCGATCAGCCGGCCCACGTGGTAGTCCATGGCCTCGGCCATGGCGGCGTAAACCTCCATGCGGCGCTGCTGGTACTGCTTGTCGCCGGCACTCAGCGCGTCCCAGCTTTCCGTGCTGCCCATGGTCACCAGTGGCGTGTCCTTCGGGATCAGGCCGAGCTCGGCTGCCTTGTCGCGCCGCGCCTGGCGCAGCGCGGTCCAGCCGGACTGGTAGCGCCCCTTGTACTTGTCGATGAGGGCGCGCGGCGCCTGCAGCGGCACATGGTTGGCCTGGAACCCGACGTAGGCGAAGAACGGCTTGCCACTGGCAGCGCCATCGCGCAGGTAGCCAATGGCCTTGTTGACAAAGTATTCGGACGAGTAGTAGGTGGCCGGCATGACAGCCGGCTTGCCGTCTTCATACCAGTGCACGCGATCGGTATGCGGCAGGTAGCGCTGGTTCGGTTCCCAGTTGTCGGAGCCGGTGTCGCCCTGGATCAGCGAACGGTCGAAGCCGCGCTGGTCCGGCAGGTTGTAGGCTTCGGTGCCTACGTTCCATTTGCCCGCGATCAGGGTACGGTAACCGCTGTCCTGCAACAGGCTGGCAACGGTGACGACGCGCGTATTGAGTGAACCGAGGTAGCCTGGTTTGCCGAGGTGCTCCTGCGGCATTGTTTCGGTCAGGTTGCCAACGCCGTTACGGTGGTTGTCGACACCGGTCAGCAGCATCGAGCGCGTCGGCGCGCAGGACGCGGCGACGTGAAAATTGGTGAAGCGCACGCCTTGGCGCGCTAGCGCATCGAGGTTGGGCGTGGCGATCTCGCCGCCGAAGGCGCCGACATCGGTAAAACCCCAGTCGTCGGCCACCAGCACCACGATGTTGGGCCGCGCCGGCGTTGCGGCCAGCGCCGTGGCACCGGCCGTCAGGCCGATGGCCAGAACCAGAGCCCGGTAATTCATCCCCTCGACTCCGCCTTCGCTGCGTCCACCAGCGGTTTCCAGTGCAGCAGCCCGAACAGCAGGGTCAGCAGCACGCTGACCAGCAGCGGGCCGCGGTACTTGCGCACGTGCTTGAACATGAAGACGAGTTCGAGCACGTGCAGGGTCAACAGCACGGCCGCCACGCTGAGCATCCGGCTGGCCAGCTCGCTGTTGATCAGTCCTGCCAGGCCGGCCAGCGCCAGGCCATAAGCGGCCAGGCAACCGATCTTCAAAATCAAAAACATCAAGCAGATCCTTTCAGCAGTTCTTCTTCAATCACCCACAGGCGGTCCTGCCCCCAGACTGCGGTGTCGCGCACCCGAAACGAAGGCACGCCCCAGAGTCCCAATTCAAACAACTCCGCGCGATTGCTTTCTGCGACCGTGCGCCAAGCATCATCTTTCAATGCCGCGCACGCTGCCTGCCAGTCAAGACCGGCGCGCTCAACGATGCGACGCAAGCCGCGCTCGCTGCCGGCATCGATGCCCTCAGCCCAGACACCGTGCATGAACGACAGCACATAGTCCTGCGCCCTGCCCGCGCGCTCGGCCATTGGAATCAGGGCCAATCCGCGCTCCGCCGGACGGCCCACCGGATCGTTCAGGCGGCCAAAAGCGATGCCCCTTATGAACGCCTCGCGCGCTGCATCCTGGCTGATGTAGCGGCGCTTCTCGGCCGGCACGGGCAGGCCGCGCATCACCATCGGCAAGACGTAGCGCAGCCGAACCGGTGCGCCCGTCAGGCGGCCCAGTTCAAACACCCGCTTCGCCACAATGGCCGAATAGGGGCTGCGCAGCGAAAAAAAGAAATCGATCGGCGTCGCCTTGGCCAATGCCTGGGGCATTTGCAAATCCGCGGCAGGCGGGAACATCAGGTCCGCGACGCCGGTGTGCTGCGCACCCAGTTCCTGCAGGCGCCGCTCTAGGTGATGCAGGCGGTCAATGCCCCAGTACCACTCGCCGCCATAGTGAAAGGTGGCTCCCAGGTAATGCCCGAGGCGCTTGCGCAGGGCGTCGGCTGCGCGCTGGTGCGCGAGGACAGATGATGGCGCTGGCAGCGCAGCCGCCGCTGGCGTCAGCGTGCCGTTCCAAAGCGCCGCAGACAGAGCACCGGCCACCATCGCAAAGCTGCCGTCCCCGGCGGCGGCTACCAGCCGCGCCGTCGCGTGTTGCACGGCCGGCGCCGCCGGTTGCCGGCCGCGGTCCTGAAATTCAAGCCCCCAGTACCCTGCCAGCAACTGCGCGTCGCGCCGGCTGTAGGCAATCAGTTTCTCACGCTCGGGCGCAGCGTTGTCGGGTGGCGCTCCCACGACGTGGGCGTCGATGTCGATGTCGTAGCGCGCCAGCAGACGCGGCAGGATGGAGGCGGTCAGCGCGCTGTAGGGATCGTCAACCTGATGGAAATAGTGCAGCCGATGGCGTGCACCGGATCGCATGCGCTTGCGCTCGGCGCCGGCGCGTTGCTTGAGCAGGCGTTGGTGCGAGAGAAGCCGCTGGCTGATGACCGGCATCAGCCAGCTCGTGATCGACATCGATCCGGTCCGTTGCCTACCAGGCCTTGACGAAACGCAGCTGCAGCGACTTGGCCACGATCGCGTTGCGCGCGGCGAAGTTGTCGCTGTACTGCAGGTTGAAGCCGGCGTCTTTGCCTGGGAGCTTGTACGAGAGGAACGGGCCGATGCCGAAATTGCGGTAACGGTTGCCGTCGATAGGCGCGCCGGTGCCGCTGTCGTCAGTCACCTGCTGGGTCGTCAGCAGGTTGCTGCCGAAGGCCCAGTCCCCCATGACCTTGATGACCGCCAGCTCGCCGTAGAGGAAGTTGCCGCTGCGGTAGTCGGTGTCGTTGTTGACGGTGTTGATGCCGTAGGACAGTCGACCCGCCACTGTGACACCGGCATCCCAGCTTGAGTCGGCGGGATGCGGATTGAGCGCGTAGGTCACGGCCACACCTGGACGCAGAGTGTAGAAACTGCCGAAGCCCGGGTTCGGCCCGCGCGTCTTGTCGTAGACGCCGGTCGGCACATACAGCGAGACACCGGCCGCCACTTTCAGGCGATCATGATGGCGCACCCATACCATCGACAGTTCGGTGTCGCCCAGGCCCGAGACTTCGGCGTTCTGTGCCGTGGCCGTCGCTGCAACACCGGCTTGCACCTGTGCATTGACGGCTGCCGCCACCTGCGCGATCGCGCCGCGCAGCGGGGCTGGCAGGGCGGCCGACGGTGTCGGCGACACGGTGCCGGCGGGCTGCACCGCGATAAAAGTCCGGCTCTGGCGGATCAGCGGGACATTGATGGCAAATGCCATACGACCGTCGCCGTACATGTCCTCGGTCAGGTAACCGCCTACCAGATTGATCTGCGTCTGCTTCTGATTGAAGTCGATAGTGCCAGGAGCCACATTGAGCGAATACGTTCCATTGGGCACGGCGCCGCCGGTGGGCGTGCCGGTCGGCAGCGGTACAGTTCTTCCGGCCACGGCGATCGGGTCGCCCTTGCTGTCGACCACCTTGTAGATGTTCAGGTAGGTCAGGCTCGCGGTGCCGAACAGGCCGGGATTGTCGGCCGGCGCCGCGATCTCGCCGCCGAAGGCGCCGACCGGGGATTGGCGCGAGCGCGAGCCTTCGCTGGCGCTGGCATTCATGCCGGCGATGATCAGTGCCAAGCAGGACAGTGTTTTGAAACTTGCGAGACCAGGGTAATTGCGATGCACGGTTTTCTTCATATGACGTCTCCGATTTATTTGTAAGCCGCAGTGGCAATGCGCAGAATGTTTTCGACACCGTGTTTGCCCTGTGCTCCATACATCTCTGTATGGACGGAGTTAATATAGCATCCGCATCCGCTTATCTTGTCGGGGTTTTCACTAGTAACTTGCGCAATGTGTCTTCGATGTCGTGCCCGGGAACGGGATAGCGGAACAAGGGTCGTACTGGGTGAGAATCAGGCGACGAACATAAGAAGACGGGAGTCAACCCATGAAGCCAGCGAGCAAACCACGAAAGCGTTCAGAGGCACCGCGGCTCAACCGCGACGATTGGCTCGATGCTGCCTTCAAGGCGGTCGTCGAAGGCGGTTTTGACAATGTGCGCGTGCTGGTGATCGCCGATGCGCTCGGTGTGACGCGCGGAAGTTTTTACTGGCATTTCGCCGACCACGCCGAACTGGTCTCGGCGCTGCTGGCGCGCTGGAAGGAACGCGAGATCGCGATCGACCAGAAGTTGCAGTCGCAGTCCACGGCGGATCCGCAGGCGGACCTGTTGCAGTTGCTCGATGCGGCGCTGGCGCACGGCGGCGCCGATCTGGAGAACATTCGTTTCGAGCTGGCCCTGCGCGGCCTCGGACGGCGCGACCCGGCCGTTGCCAAGATGCTGGTGGAGGTCGATGAAATGCGCATGGCGCTGTTCGTCTCCAAGTTCATGCGCCTGATCGGGGACGCCACCGCTGCGACCGAGCTGGCGGCTCTGTTCTACCTGGCCATCGTCGGCAGTCACCAGGCCCTGAGCCGTCCGTCAAGCCCGCCGCAGGTCAAGGAATTCCTCAAAGGCATCATCGCCAGCCACTTGATTCACAAGCAAACGCCGACGCGCAAGAAGACTAGTCAAACGCGAAGTGCGCCGCGTCGATCTGCATGACCGAACGCGTGCTCGCCAGGGCGGTTTTGCGATGCGCATCGGCGCGTGGCAGCAGGCGCTCGAAATAGAACGTTGCTGTTTGCTGTTTGGCGCGATAGAAGTTGGCTTCTTCCACGCCTTTTCCATTGGCCAGGAGCGCGGTCGCGCTCGCTGCCTGCCGGGCCCAGAAGAAAGCCATCATCACGTAGCCCGAATACATCAGGTAATCGACGCTGGCCGCGCCGACCGCTTCGCGATCCGTGCGCGCGCGCAGCATGAGGCGCGTGGTCAGCACATTCCATTGCAGCGCGCGAGCGCTCAGGGCGCGCGCCATCGTGCCCATGGATCCGCTGGCGAGCAGATGCGGCTTCGCAAACCGCCACATCGTCGCCGTGAAGTCGCGCACGCAGCGCCCACGGCTCGCGAGCAACACCTTGCGCCCGAGCAGGTCGAGTGCCTGGATGCCGGTCGTTCCCTCGTACAGCGTGGCGATGCGCGCGTCGCGCGCGATCTGCTCCATGCCGTGCTCGTGGATATAGCCGTGGCCGCCGAAGACCTGCATCCCGAGGTTGGCGGCTTCAAGCCCCATCTCCGTCAGGAAGCCTTTGAGGATCGGAGTGTAGAAACCCAGTTCATTGTCGAGCGCCCTGGCCTGCGCCTCGTCACCCGCGGTGACGGCGTTGAACATTTTGTCGGCCAGTTGCGCCACGCTGTAGATCATTGCGCGGCCGCCTTCGGCGATGGCCTTTTGCGTCAGCAGCATGCGCCGCACATCGGGATGCCAGATCAGCGCATCGGCCACCTGGTCCGCGTCCTTCTTGCCCGATAGCGCGCGCATGGAGCGGCGCTCCCGGGCATAGGGCAGGGCGCCCTGAAACGAGGCCTCGGCGTGCGCAATGCCCTGTATGGCTGTGCCGATGCGCGCCGTGTTCATGAAGGTGAACATGGCTTCGAGGCCCTTGTTTAGTTCGCCGATCAGGTAGCCGGTCGCGCCATCGAAATTGAGCACCGCCGTGGCGGAGCCGCGGATGCCCATCTTGTGCTCGATCGAGCCGCAGGCGACGGCATTGCGCTGGCCCGCCATGCCTTCGCTGTCGACCAGCAGCTTGGGCACGATGAAGAGCGAAATGCCGCGCGTGCCCGACGGCGCATCGGGCAGGCGCGCCAGCACGATGTGGATGATGTTGTCGGTCAGGTCGTGCTCGCCCGACGAGATGAAGATCTTCGTTCCCGTGATCTGGTAGCTGCCGTCGGCCTGTGCTTCGGCGCGTGTGCGGACCTGCGCCAGATCGGTGCCGCACTGCGCCTCGGTCAGGCACATGGTGCCGCTCCAGACACCGGCCACTAGCGAGGGCAGGTACTGCTGCTTCTGTTTCTCGCTGCCGTAGCGCAGGATGGTGTTGATGCAGCCCACGCTGAGGCCCGGGTACATGTTGAACGACCAGTTGGCGCTGCCCATCATCTCGGACTTGAAGACATTGACCGACATCGGCAGACCCTGGCCGCCGTACTCCACCGGAAACGAAAGCCCCTGCCAGCCGCCGGCGACAAACTGCGCGTAAGCGGCCTTGAAGCCGGCCGGCGTCGTGACCGTCCCGTTGCTGAAGTGGCACCCCTCCGAATCACCCGACAGGCTCAAAGGGGCTAGCACCTCCTCGCACAGCGTGGCCGCGCCTTGCAGGATGGCCTCGATCATGTCGGGTGTGGCGTCGGCGCCGTTAAACAGGCTGGCGTAATGCGCCGGGTAGTCCAGCACCTCGTTCATCAGGAAGCGCATGTCGCGCCGCGGGGCTTTGTAGTTCATCACCGCTCCAGAATGGCCACCACACCCTGGCCGCCGGCGGCGCAGATGGAGATCAGGCCGCGGCCCGATCCCTTTTGCGCGAGCAGCTTGGCCAGCGTGGCGATCAGGCGACCACCGGTAGCGGCAAACGGGTGACCGGTAGCCAGCGAGCTGCCGTTGACGTTGAGCCTGGCGCGGTCGATGGCACCGAGCGCCTGCGCCAAGCCGAGGCGCTCGCGGCAGTAGGCCGGGTCTTCCCAGGCCTTGAGCGTGCACAGCACCTGCGCGGCGAAGGCTTCGTGGATTTCGTAGAAGTCGAAATCCTGCAGCGTCAGATTGGCGCGCTTGAGCATGCGCGGCACGGCGTAGGCCGGTGCCATCAGCAGGCCTTCCTTCTTGTCGAAGAAGTCCACCGCCGCCACCTCGCTCCAGCTCAGGTAAGCCAGCACCGGCAGCTTGCGTTCGCGCGCCCAGTCCTCGCTGGCGAGCAGCACGGCAGATGCGCCATCGGTCAGCGGCGTCGAGTTGCCGGCGGTGAGCGTGCCCTGCTCAGGCGCGACCTTTCTGTCGAACGCGGGCTTGAGCGCGCGCAGTTTCTCGATGCTCAGCTCGGCGCGCAGGTTGTTGTCGCGGCTCACGCCCTTAAAGCTCGTCATCAGGTCGGTGAAGAAGCCTTCGTTGTAGGCGCGCGCCAGATTCTGTTGGCTGCTGAGCGCGAGCGCATCCTGCGCCTCGCGGCTGATGCCCCATTCGCGCGCCATCAGCTCGGCGTGCTCGCCCATCGAGTAGCCGGTGCGCGGCTCGCCATTGCGCGGCAGTGCCGGGCGAAACAGCATGGCGGGGCGCATGCGCGATAGCGCGGCCAGGCGTTGACCCGTGCTCCTGGCGCGGCTGGCGTCGAGCAGGATGCGGCGCATTTTTTCGTTCAGACCAATCGGCGCGTCCGATGTCGTATCGACACCGCCCGCAATGCCGCACTCGATCTGGCCCAGCGCGATCTTGTTGGCCACGACGATGGCCGCCTCCAGTCCAGTGCCGCAGGCCTGCTGCAGGTCGAAGGCCGGTGTCTCGCGCGCCAGCGTCGTGGACAACACGCACTCGCGCACCAGGTTGAAGTCGCGCGCATGCTTCATAACAGCGCCGCCCGCCACGTCACCGAGCCGCTCGCCGTGCAGGTTGAAGCGGTCCACCAGGCCTTGCAGCGTCGCGGTCAGCATCTCGTGGTTGCTGGCATGAGAGTAGACCGTGTTGGATCGGGCGAACGGGATGCGGTTGCCGCCGATGATGGCAACGCGGCGAATCGTGGTTTTCATGTTGGTGTCTGCAATCGAAGGGTGACTGGATGGGACTTATTGGTAGTCGAGTTGTCCACGCAGATGCGGTTTGTCGCCGCGGGCGTTGCGAACCTCGAACAGTGCCGCCTGCTGCAGCGTGCCCTGAATCTGGCGCGTGCTCCAGAGCGTTGCGCGCGCGGGCAGGAGCAGCGGCGTCTTGAATTCCGACGTGAGTGCGGCTTGCGTGACTGGCGCGCGCGGCAGCAGGGCGGCCAGCGCGCGCGCCTGCGTCCACAGGCCGTGCGCGATAGCGCGCTGGAAACCGAACAGCCGCGCCGACAGGGCAGACAGGTGAATCGGATTGAGGTCGCCCGAGACGCGACCATAGCGTCGTCCGATGTTGGCGCTCGCCATGAAGTCCGCCTGGTGCGAGAGCGGCAGGTCCGCGCTCAAGGCGCTCGCATAGGCAGCCCCGGCCGGCTGCTTGACGCCCAGACGCAGCAGGGTCTGCGTCGCCTCCCACACCAGCGTGTCGGCGCGCAGCACGCGCAGCTCCAGCTCGAAGGTCTGGCCCTTCTCGTGTGCCAGCAGGCGCCCCGTCCGCACCTCGACGCGCACCGTGTCACCGGCATCGAGGCGCTGGAGCTGCACGATGCGGTTGGCCAGGTGCACGGTGCCCATCGCCGGCCACGGGCAATCGCCCGAGCCAAAGAAAGCCATCAGCAGCGGGAAAGTCAGCATCTGCGGATAACTGATCGGCACGCCCTGCGCCATATGGAAGCCGCAGACGTTGGCGTAGCGCGCGATGTGCGCCGCATCAAGCACGACCTGTGGCCGCACCAGCGTCACTTCGGGCAATGCGTTGACCGCCGCCGCAGGCTTGCGCCGCGCGAGCACGACCCCGAGCAGGCTGGCCGCTGCGCCTTTGGGCTGGCTGATCTCGATCGTCTTCATCGCGCTTCAGGCCCCGATCAGGCTCTGGCCGCAGACGCGCACCAGGTTGCCGGTGAGGCCGCTGGAGGCCGGGCTGGCAAACCAGGCGATGGCCTCGGCCACGTCCTGCGGCAGCCCGCCCTGGCTCATGGCGTTCATGCGCCGTCCCGCCTCGCGCAGCGCGAATGGAATCGCCGCCGTCATCTGAGTCTCGATGAAGCCCGGTGCCACGGCGTTGATGGTGACGCCGTTCGCGGCCAGCAGCGGCGCCGTGCTTTGCACCATGCCGATGACGCCGGCTTTGGACAGCGCGTAATTGGTCTGCCCGAGGTTGCCGGCAATGCCGGAGATCGACGAGACGCAGACGATCCGTGCGCCGGACTGGAGGGCGCCGGCTGCGATCAACGCATCGTTGATGCGCTCCTGCGCCGACAGGTTGACGTTGACCACCATCAGCCAGAAGTGTTCCTTCATGTTGGCAATGGTCTTGTCGCGCGTGATGCCGGCGTTGTGCACGACCACGTCCCAGCCGCCCTGGGCCAATGCGGCAGCGACGAGTTGCTGCGGCGCGTCGGCGGCGCCGATGTCCAGCGCCAGCGCCGTGCCACCGACCTTGGCCGCGATCGCATCGAGCCCTTCCTGCGCCTGCGGCACATCGAGGCAGATCACGCTCGCGCCTTCGCGCGCCATGACCTCGGCGATCGATGCGCCGATGCCGCGCGAGGCGCCAGTCACCAGAATCTTCTTGCCCGCGAGCGGCTGCTTCCAGTCGGCCGGCGCGGCCGAAGTGCCAACGGGCAGCGCGACGCGGATCACCTGGGCCGAGACGTAGGCCGAGCGCGGCGAGAGCAGAAAGCGCAGCGTCGATTCGACGTGGTCCTCGGCGCCCTCGGCCACGTAGACGAGCTGCACCGTGATCGCTTTCTTCAGCTCCTTGGCCAGCGAGCGGCTCAGGCCTTCGAGTGCGCGCTGCATCGTGGCCTTGCGCGCTGACTGGCAGGATTCGGGTGGACGCCCGATGATCACTACGCGCCCGCAGGGCAGGAGCGAGCGCGCCGTGTCGTGGAAAAAATGGTACAGCGCGTCGGACTGGCTGCTCTCATCCATGCCGCTGGCGTCGAACAGCAAGGCCTTGAGTTTTTCACCGGGCGCGCCCTCCAGGCCCCAGCGACCCGTCAGCAGGCCCGCCGCATTGGCAATCGGTGTCCACTGCGGCAGTTGCGCGTGCGCCAGCGTCTGCGCGTTCATGGACTTCAGCGCGCGCGCCAGGGCTGGCAGCATCTGCGGCGCGCCGCCGCCGCCGAGCAGCACGGCTCCCTTGATGACGGGCGCATCGGGCTTGTAGCGTTCCAGCACGATCGGCTTGGGCAGGCCCAGCGCCTGTGTCAGTTTGGCGCCGATCGCGGAGTTGGCAAAGTTGAGATAGGAGTCGGTCATCGGTGGCTTTCGTGGTGGTGCTCAATCGATGCGCTCGACGGCGGGCATGCCCCAGGCGCCGTTCAAGGCGGCGGGCTTGGGCCAGTACAGGCGCGCGTTGAGCAGAAAGGGTTCGCCGGAGCGCACCGGCAGCCAGTTCTTCGTCTGTTCGCCGGCTGGCGGTGTCGCCTGCAGCAGCAGATCGAGCGAGCCATCGGCGTTGAAGGCGAGGGCGTCGCGGTCGCCCAGCGCGTAGCGGTGCAGTGGGTTGTCGATGAAGAAGTCCTGCGCGTTGTAGGCCGTGACCGACCAGAAGGCGTTCACGGGTGGCAGCTCGCCGGCCTTGAAATGCACTCGGTAGCGCTGACTGCCGTCCAGTGGCTTGCCATCCTGGTCGACCCGTGTATTGGGGTACATCGCGTCAGGCGGTAGATTTGCGCCCAGGCCCACCATGGCGACTGCGGCGCGCGTGGCGTAGTCGCTGCCGTAGTCGCCCAGGATGGCCGGCGGTGTGGCCCAGCCGCGCACGAGGCCACGCGGCTTTTTGAGTTCGCGCGCCACGGCGACGTCGGCGATCCAGCGCCCTAGGCGCAGGCTCCAGCTCTCCAGCAAACCCCACTCGGGCACATGTCCGGGGCGCATGCCAAGGCGCGCGAGTTCGGTCATCATCGCTTCATCGGCCGCGCCGGGCGGGTTGTCGGCCATCAGCGCCGCCAGGCGCGTGAAGAAGACCTCGGTGCGCATGGCCTGCATTTGTTCGATCGGTGGCGCCGCTCGCTGCGCTGCAGCTTGCCACGGCGGCGCTGCGTCGTCGCGCCCGGCCTGCCACGCCGCCAGCGAGCGCAAGCGCAATCCGTCTTGCAAGGCATGGACGATGGGGTAGTCGGCGGCGCCATTGGTCTGCGTGCGCCCGATCAGCCACACCATTTGCGTCGGCGCGCGCAGCAGCGTCAGGCCGGTCGGGATCGCGCCTTGCCAACTCGGGCCCGCCAGCAGGAACTGTCCACCTGCCGTGCCCGTGCTGCGGGTCCCCGGCGTGGCAAAGATGTTGGTCCAGGCATCCATGAAGGGCATCACTTCATAGCGCTGGCGGTTGGCCGGCATCTCGAATACCCATGGCCCCTTGGCCATGTCGATGAAGGCGCTGGTGTAGAGCGTATCCACGTTGGGGCGCACCACGTCGTGGAAGCTGGCGTCGGGAAAACGCCGCACGCGGTACAAGTGGTTCTCCGGGCCGAGCGACTGCGTTGCATGGCTGCGCGTCACGTCCATGATGACCAGCGGGTAGCCGAACAGATAGGCTTCGGCGGCGCGCCGGATCTGAGCGGCCTTGGCCAGCAGCAGCCCCATCAAGATCAGCAGCGCGATCACCACCGTCAGCAGCACGCGCTTTCGCCGCGGCGGGCGCGCGGCGGGTGCCGTGGCGGTCTTGCTCATGCTTGCGGCGGCGCCTTCACGCCGGGCTCGGGTATGACGCGCAGGCCCTGGCGCTGCAGGCGTGGGATGTCGAGCGCAAGCAGCCGCTCGCCGCCGATCGCGCGCAGCCAGTCCTGCACCTGCGTTTGTTCGTCGGGGCGCATGGCGCGGTAGACGTCGAGCGCGCGCTGCGCCATCCACAGCGTGTACGGAATCGCGGCGCGGCGAAAGCGCCCATCGCCCATCGGCACTTCAACGTCCTTGAGCGAGCGCGGCAGGGCCTTGCCCGCGGACAGGGTCGGCAGACGCGTCTTGACCTGTTCGTTGATGCCCTCGAGCAGCGGCAGGAACTCCTGGCAGATCGCCTGCAGCACCGGCAGCAGGGTCGGTGCGATGCTGTCGTTCGCCAGCAGCGGCGCGTCGTGCGTCGGCGCTGCGGGTTCGGCCATGCGGTCGATCCAGGCACGCAGATGGCGGCGCGGCGCGACCAGTTCGCGTGCCGGCCAGGGATCGCGTCCGAGATGGCCGTACATCGTGCCAACCAGTCCGAAGTCGGCCAGCGTCGGGTGCTCACCGAGGAGAAAGGGCAGCTGCGCGAAATGCGCATCGAGCAGATCGAGCATGTGCGCGGTCCATGCGTTCATCACGGCAAACTGCTCCGGCCGCACGCCGACCGAGGGCAGCATGCGGCGCAGCCTGGCCGCGATGAAACGCACCGCGCGGCGCTGGATGAAGCCGGGCAGAAGCGGCAGCAGCGCGCGTCCGGCATCGTGTTCGAACAGAACATAGTTTTTCGGATACGACCAGCGTGTGTGCATGGCGATCGGCACCCACCATTCGTCGCCCCAGGCCTCGAACAGGTAGGCCGCGAATCGCTGCACGGGCGTGGCCGGAATGATCGACGGGGTGGCAAAGCGCGCCTCGATGTGGTCGATGATGACGCTCGAATCCTGAATCCACTCGCCCTGCGGCGTCACCATGACCGGCATTACGACCGAGCCGGTCTCGCGCTTGATGCGCTGCGTCAGCGTGTACAGGTTGACCGGCTGCAGCACAAAGGGCACCTGCTTGTAGCGCAGGTAGCACAGCGCCTTGCCGGTGAAATACGACAGGTGCCAGCCGTAGAGCGTGTACGGTTTCATGCGAGCTTGCGCCACAGCGCATCCGGGATATGGCCGAAGAAGGGGCGCAGCCAGCGCCAGGGGAAGGCCGGCACGACGCCGATGGGCTTGCGCTGCTCGATCAGGGTCACAGCTTCGCGCGCCGCCTGCTCGGCGCTCACGGCGAACGGGTACTTCTCCATCTTGGGCATGATGTCGGTCAGCACAAAGCCGGGCAGGATGCGGCAGACCGCGATGTTCTTGCGCCCCAGCTCCATGCGCGCGGCGTCGAGGTACATCGAGAAGCCCGCCTTGCTCGCGCAATACGCGCCCTGCTTCGGAATCGCCTGCAGCGACGCGAGCGACGAGATGCCCACCAGCTGGCCCGCGCCCTGGCCGAGGAAATGCTCGACCGCCGCCTCGGCTGTTGCAATGGCGCCAATCAGATTAGTCTGGATGACCTGCGCGGTTTGCGCCAGTTCGCCACGCCCGACGCGCGTGAGGCGATTCACACCGGCGTTCACGACCACGATGTCGACCGTGCCCAGCGCTTCGAACAGCGGCCGCAGCGTAGTCGCAACGGCGGCGCTCTGATCGACATTGAGCGCGACGATCTCGATGCGCCGCGCCGGGTCCGGGTAGCGGGTCTGCACCTCACTGCGCAGTTGCGCCAGCAAGTCTAGGCGCCGCGCCGCCAGGCCAAGGTGGTAGCCGCGCTCCGCGAATTCAAAGGCCAGCGCGCGGCCGATGCCGCTCGATGCGCCGGTGATCAAAACGGTTCTTGCCATGTCAGTTGTACCAGTAGGTGTACTCATCCTGCGCGGTCTGCTTCTGGTCGAGTGTCTTGTCGATGGCAATCGGCAGCTGTATGAAGGAGGGCCACAGCGGCGGCGGCATCTGCGCGTGGTGTGCGGCCAGCGTCGCTTTCATCTGCGCCAGTCTCTCCGGCTGCTGCGGCGCGAGGTTGCGCTTTTCCGTCGGGTCCTGCGCGAGGTTGAACAACCAGTCCTTTTTCGGCATCTCGGAGACGATCAGTTTCCAGCCGTTTTCCTGCACGGCACGGTACGGGCCGTCGCGCCAGAACAGCGCGCGCTGCGGCTGCACGGCGGCGCTCTGGCCCAGGTAGGGCAGCAGGTTGACGCCGTCGATGGGCCGGTCCGTCGGCAACTGGCCGCCGGCAGCGGCGACCACGGTGGGCAGGATGTCGATATTCGACACCGGCTGCTGGTACTGCGTGCCGGGCACGATGTGCCCCGGCCACTTGGCGACATAGGGCACGCGCAGGCCGCCCTGGAACTGCGTGAGCTTCCAGCCGCGATAGGGCAGGTTGACATCGGGTATGCCGATGTAGCCCGGCGCGCCGTTGTCGCTGGTGAAGATGACGATGGTGTTCTCGTCGAGCCCCTCGTCGCGCAGCGTCTGCAGCACGCGCCCGACGCTGCGGTCGATCGAGCGGATCATGGCTGCGTAGACGCGACGCCGATGATCGGGGATGTTGGCCAGCGCGTCGTAGTCGGCCTTGCTCGCCTGCAGCGGCGTGTGCACGCCCCAGTGCGCGAGGTACATGAAGAAAGGCTGGTTCTTGTTGCGCTTGATCGCGTTGACGGCCTCGTCGGTGAAGTAGTCGGTCAGGTACTTGCTCGGCTCGAACCACTTGCCCGCGTTGTAGCTCACGCCAAAGCGCATATTGGGCCAGAGGAACTTGTCGATCGGGTCGAAGTCCTGTTTCGAGTTGACCACGCGCGGGTCCTTCTCCGGCAGGTACAGGCCGCTCTCCATGAACAGGCTTTCGTCGAAGCCTTGGTTGTTGGGTCGCATCTCGGGCGTGCTGCCCAGATGCCATTTGCCGATGTGGATGGTGTGGTAGCCGCGCGGCTTGAGCAGTTTGGCCACGGTCTGCTCGGTCGGCGGCATGCCCAGGTCGTTGAAGTCTTTCGACGCGCCGGCTTTTTCCTGGTCGATGACGACGGGATAGAGCCGGTCCGGGTCGGCGTAGAGCGCGCCGGCCACGCGCGCCATGGCGCCCGGTGTCGGCGTGAACTCCACGCCGAAGCGCCAGGGGTAGCGTCCGGTCAGCAGGGCAGCGCGCGAGACGGTGCAGACAGCCGCCGCCGAATAGCCTTGGTCAAAGCGCACGCCGTCGCGCGCGATGGCGTCGATGTTGGGGGTGGGCACGCCTTCGGTCGTGTGGCCGCCGCCGAAGGTGCTCACATCGTTGCTGCCGAGGTCATCGGCCAGGATCACGATGATGTTGGGCGGTCGCTGCGACGCCGCTTGTGCCGCCGTCTGCGGTCCGTCCATCCACGGCACGGGGTGGTTTGGCTCACGCGGGTATTTGAAATCGGTGTGCCAGCCCAGCGAGTACTGCAGGATCTGCAGACGATTCGCGTAGACGCCAATCCCGAGCGCGGTCGCCACCGCGAGCGAGATCGCCAGTTTCCTTTTCAGTTTCATGGAGCTGGTCCCTGTTGTTCCACGCTCTGTGGGCGCTGCATCAGTTGAAAATCCGTTCCATACCTATCCCGACCAGGGCCAGCACCACTGCGACGGCGCTGCGCACGAAGAACAGGCTGGCCAGCGGCTTGAGCGGTGTGATCTGGGTCTGCTTGATCGCCGCCCATTTGTGGATGGCGATGTCACGGCTCTCAATCGTCACGGCAAAACGCAGGAAGTCGCGCCGGCTGCGGTAGCGCACCATGGCCACGTAATCCCACGGCGACGCATCGTCGGCGTCGATGAAACGCCCGCTGCACTTGGCGAGAAAGATCGGGATGGAGCCCTGGCGCAGCATGGGACGCAAGGCGGCGCGGCCGTAGCGCTTGTCGGCGGCGCGCGCGCTGTCGCCATACGAATGGCCGCTCGGGTACAGCGCCTTGGCGCGGTAGCGCACGAGGTTGTGCATGACGAACTCGCGTCCGTCGTCCTTGGCGGCGAGCCGGCGCACCAGTTCCGACGTCGAATGACCCTGGGCATCGCTTCCGAGTGCGCCGAGTTCGCGCTCGAACTGCACGATCTCGGCCTCGCTCAAGGGCTTGCCACGACCGCCGTACCAAAGCAGAAACGCGACGTAGAGCGCCAGCAGCGGCAGGGCGATGATCAGCGTGCTGCTCATGCGGTTGGGCTGCGTGGCGTCAGGCCTGGTCGCGCAGTTCGCGGCGCAGGATTTTGCCGACGTTGCTCTTGGGCAGTTCACTCAGGAACACGATCTCGCGCGGGATCTTATAGGCGGTCAGGTTCTCGCGGCAATGCCGGATCAGCGCCTCTTCGGTCAGCGTGGCCGACTTCTTCACGACGAAGATCCTGACCATCTCGCCCGAGTTCGCGCTCGCCTTGCCGACGGCCGCGACTTCGAGCACATCGGGATGCATCATCACCACTTCTTCGATCTCGTTCGGATAGACGTTGAAGCCCGAGACCAGGATCATGTCTTTCAGGCGGTCAACGATCCGCAGAAAGCCGCTGTCGTCCATCACCGCCACATCGCCCGTGCGCAAGAAGCCATCGGCTGTCATCACCGCTGCCGTCTCCTGCGGCCGGCGCCAGTAGCCGCGCATGACCTGCGGGCCCTTGACGCAAAGCTCACCGGCTTCGCCGAGCGGCAGCTCCTGGCCTTCGGCGTTGCGGATCGAGACCTCGGTCGAGGGCACGGGCAGGCCGATGCTGCCGTTGAATTCCTTCAGGTCGAACGGGTTGACGGTGACCGTCGGCGAGCATTCGGTCAGGCCGTAGCCCTCGACCAGCGGGGTCTTCGTGATGGCGTGCCAGCGTTCGGCCACCGGGCGCTGCACGGCGGCGCCGCCACCGATGGCAAAGCGTAGCTTGCTGAAATCGACCTTGGCAAAACCGGGGTCGTTGATCAGGCCGTTGAACAGCGTGTTGACGGCCGGCAGCGAAACAAAGCGGTACTGGCCCAGCACATTGACGAAGGCCGGTATGTTGCGCGGATCGACCACCAGCACATTGGTGCCGCCCATGCCGACCATGCCCAGGCAGCCGCCGAGCGCGAAGATGTGGTACAGCGGGATTGCTGTGATGCTGATCAGTTCTTCGTTGCGGTCCAGAAACGGCTCGCTCCAGACCCGGCCCTGCTTGACGTTGGCCAGGATGTTGCCGTGCGTCAGCATGGCGCCTTTGGCCACACCGGTGGTGCCGCCGGTGTACTGCAGGAAGGCCAGGTCTTCGGACACGATGGCAACCGGTTTGAAGGGTGCGGCTGCGCCCTGCGCGAGCATGTCCAGAAAATTCACGCTGCCGGGCAGCGAATAGGGCGGCACGGCCTTCTTGACTTTGCGGATCAGGAAGTTGCCGAGCATGCGCTTGGGCCAGGGCATCATGTCGGCCAGACCGGTGACGACGACGTGCTTGACCTCGGTGTTGGCGATGACCTTGGCCAGCGTGTGGGCGAACACCTCGACCACGATCATGGCTTGCGCGCCCGAGTCGTTCAACTGGTGCTGCAATTCGCGCGCCGTGTACATCGGGTTCACATTGACCACCACATAGCCGGCGCGCAGCAGGCCGAACAGGCACACCGGGTATTGCAGCAGGTTGGGCATCATCACGGCCACGCGCGCGCCTGACGGCAACTGCAACACCGACTGGAAGTAGGCGGCCAGCTGGCGTGTCAGCCGATCGAGCGCGCGGTACGTGATCGCAACCCCGGTGGAGCCGCTGACGAACGCGCGGCGCTCGCCGAACTCCCGGACGGCGTCGTCGAAATAGCTGGCGATGGAGCCCAGTGCGCTGACGTCGATCTGCGCCGGAACGCCGGGCGAATAGCTTTGGATCCAGATTTTTTCCATGGTCTTGGCGTGGGTCCTTGCGTTCAATACACTACTGTACTGTTGATGTGGAAAACGGGCATTAGTAGATACCCGAATTGCCAGTGAAATGGGCCCGGCTTGCGCCTAGGTTTTGGGAATGTTCTGGCTAAGCTTCTTGCCCATGCTTATGCGTGGCTCGATGGCATAGCCGAGCGACGCGTAGAACGCGCTGACGCTTTCGTTGCCGCCGACGATCTGCAGATTGATCTTCAGGCAGCCGCGCGCGCCCAACGCCTGCTCGGCATGGCGCACCAGCGCCGCGCCCAGCCCCTGCTTGCGCTGCGACGGATCGACGGCCACCGAATAGAGCCAGCCGCGATGCCCGTCATAGCCGGCCATGACGGTTCCGACCACGGCGCCATCCGCCTCGGCTACGAAGAACAGGCCGTCTTGTATCGCCAGCTTCTTGTCGATCGACAGGCCCGGCTCGCTGTGGGCTGCGGTGTAGCCCAGCACCGTCTTCCAGAGCGCGATCACTTGCTGGCGGTGTCTCTCGTCGGCGTATTCGATGATGGAGTGCATGCTGGCGGCGGGTGCGATCACGATGGCATCAGTCCTGCGTGGCGCGGCGCTGGACGCAGGCGACGTAGGCTTCGCCGTCCGGTGGCCGCGCGGCGCGCTGGCTTTCCCACAGCATGCGGCCCAGGCAGTCCATCGCCTCGTGGTGCGCGTCGTGCAGCGAATCGCGCCGGTGCGTCAGCAGTTCGACCGCCTGGCGGATGCCGCGCGGCTGGTCGATGCTGCACTGCTCGCTGATCGAGACGTGCATGGACAGGTGCAGGAAAGGATTGGTCTTGCCCTCCTGCGTCTGCTGCATGCTCGCCAGCGCGGTGTCGACATCGGCCAGGTCGGCGTGGTACTCGGGGTGCTCGTCTATCCACAGGCTGGCGATGGTCTCCAACGCTTCGAGCGGTTGGCCGGCCCGGGATTTGGCATAGACCCCGCAAAAATAGCGGCGCACATCGGCTTGGGATGGATTGAACATGGGGCCAGATTATCGCGCGGCGCAACCCTTGCGACACCGGGCACCGAACGCAGCGTTTATCCTTGAGCACTTCGCATGTCGCCCGGCCTCCTGGGCGCCGCAACCGTTATAGGAACCATGCCATGACCCAAGCCTTCATCTGCGACGCTATCCGCACCCCCTTCGGCCGCTACGGCGGCGCTTTGGCTAATGTGCGCACCGACGACCTCGGCGCGATCCCGCTCAAGGCGCTGATGGCGCGCAACCCCAGCGTTGACTGGCAGATGGTGACCGACGTGCTGATGGGCTGCGCCAATCAGGCCGGCGAGGACAACCGCAACGTCGCCCATATGGCCTCGCTGCTGGCCGGTCTGCCAATCGACGTGCCCGGCGCCACCATCAACCGCCTGTGCGGCTCCGGCCTGGATGCCCTGGGCACGGCAGCCCGCGCCATCCGCAGCGGCGAAGCCACACTCATGATCGCCGGTGGCGTCGAGAGCATGAGCCGCGCACCCTTCGTCATGCCCAAGATGGACAGCGCCTTCAGCCGTAACAACGCGGTCTATGACACCACCATCGGCTGGCGTTTCGTCAACAAGCTGATGAAAGAGAAATACGGCATCGACTCCATGCCCGAGACGGCAGAGAACGTGGCCGTTGAACACAAGATCAGCCGCGAAGCGCAGGACAAGATGGCGCTGGCCAGCCAGATGAAGGCGGTGGCGGCACAGCAGGCCGGGCACCTGGCGCGCGAGATCACGCCGGTCACGCTGGCGCAGAAGAAGGGCGAGCCGATCGTGGTGGACAAGGACGAGCATCCGCGCGCCACCAGCCTGGAGGTGCTCTCCAAGCTCAAGCCCATCGTGCGACCGGATGGCAGCGTCACCGCCGGCAATGCCAGCGGCGTCAATGACGGCGCCTGCGCGCTGCTGCTGGCAGACGAGAAGACCGCCGCGAAGAACGGCTTGACGCCCAAGGCGCGCATCGTCGGCATGGCCACGGCCGGTGTGGCGCCGCGCGTCATGGGCATCGGCCCGGCACCGGCCACGCAGAAAGTGCTGGCGCTGACCGGACTAAGCCTGGCGCAGATGGACGTGATCGAACTCAACGAGGCCTTTGCCGCACAAGGGCTGGCCGTGCTGCGCCTGCTGGGCTTACAGGACGATGATGAGCGCGTGAACCGCTGGGGCGGTGCGATCGCCCTGGGTCATCCGCTGGGTGCCTCCGGCGCGCGACTGGCGACCACCGCGGTCAACCAGTTGCAGCAGATGGGTGGGCGCTACGCGCTGTGCACCATGTGCATCGGTGTCGGGCAGGGCATTGCGCTGATCCTGGAGCGCGTTTGAGTTATCCGCTGATCACCGACCCCCAGTTCTACGCGGTCGCCATTCCGGCCGTGCTGCTGATGGGTGTCAGCAAGAGCGGTTTCGGCGCGGGCTTCGGCTCGCTGGCCGTGCCCCTCATGGCGCTGGCCGTGAGCGTGCCGCAGTCGGTCGCTATCTTTATGCCGATCCTGTTCCTAATGGACATTTTGGGCATGGCGGCATTCCGCAAGGACTTCGACCTCCAACTGCTGAAGTTCCTGGTGCCCTGCGGCCTGGTCGGCATCGTGATCGGCGCGCTGCTGTTCAAGCTACTGCCGGCGCACATCGTGGCCGGCATCGTCGGTGTCTTCACGCTGCTATTTCTGGCGCAACGCCTGCTGTTCCCGCCCAAGGCTGACAGCGCGCCGCCGCCGCGCTGGCTCGGCGCCATGCTCACGGCCACATCGGGCTTCACCAGTTTCATTGCGCACGCCGGCGGCCCGCCCATCAACGCCTATGTGATCCCGCTGCGCCTGTCGCCGGTCAAATTCACCGCCACCATGGCGTTCTTCTTCTTCGTCATCAACTTGGCCAAGTGGATTCCCTACGCCTGGCTGGGCCTGCTCGACACGCGCAACCTGGCGACCTCGCTGGTGCTGCTGCCGATCGCGCCGTTTGGCGTCTGGTTCGGCGTCTGGCTGGCGCGACGCATCGATCAGCTAGTGTTCTACCGACTGATCTACCTTGGCATGTTTCTCACCGGCGTCAAGCTGGTGTGGGACGCGGTCGGGTAGCTTTGTCGCTCAGCTGACAAGGGCCGCTCCGGCGTTTCGCTACAGTGGCGGCATGAAATTACTTCAAACCCTATCCGAACTGACTGCCCTGGTGGGGCAGGAAGTCGTGGTCAGCGACTGGACCACCATCACGCAGGAACAGGTCAACCTGTTTGCGCAGGCCACGGGCGACCACCAGTGGATTCACGTCGATGTCGAGAAGGCCAAGGCCGGCCCGTTCGGAGGCCCGATCGCGCATGGCTACCTGACCCTGTCGCTGCTGCCGCAGTTCTTCCAGTCATCGCTGAAGATCGAAGAGGCGCGCATGGGTGTCAACTACGGCTTGAACAAGGTGCGCTTTCCGGCGCCCGTGCCCGTTGGCAGTCGCCTGCGCGCCCGCATGAAACTGCTCAAGTACGAGCCGATCGACCGGGGCGGCTTCCAGATGACCTGGGAGTCGACCATCGAGCGCGAAGGTGGCACCAAGCCGGTCTGCGTCGCCGAGTCGATGGCGCGCTATTACCCCTGAAATTTGTTCTGCCGCCAGGCCTCGAACACCGTGACGGCCACGGCGTTCGACAGGTTGAGGCTGCGCTGACCGGCGATCATCGGCAGTTTGATGTTCTGTGTCGCGGCGAATGATTGCCGCACCGCCTCGCTCAGGCCGCGCGTCTCGGCGCCGAAGACCAGCCAGTCACTGGGCGCGAAGGCGACCTCATGCACGAGACGGCTGGCGCGCGTGGTCAGCGCGAACATGCGCTGCGGTGCCGGCTGCTCGGATTCGAGGAAGGCGCTCCAGCTCGCGTGGCATTTGAGCTCGGCGTACTCGTGGTAATCGAGCCCGGCGCGGCGCATGTGCTTGTCGTCCATCGAAAAGCCAAGCGGCTCGATCAGGTGCAGCGTGCAGCCGGTGTTGGCCGCGAGCCGGATGATGTTGCCGGTGTTGGGCGGGATTTCAGGTTCGACCAGGACGATATGGAACATGGTCGGATTGTCGCAGCGCGACGTTGCCTTCGACTTCCGGCATCGGCTGTCGCGCGCCGCTCATGCGGCGTTTTCGACCTGTTTGACACCACGACGACGCATCATGTCCTGGCTCATCACCTTGAGGGTGGCTGGCTTGATGGAAGTGCGTGCCGCCGGATAGGCGATCTGCTCCTCATCCGCAATATGCCGGCCGTACAAGGCGGAAAACCGGTTCAGCGATTCGGTCTGCTCTGCGCTCAGGGGCATCCAGTCCTGAGGGCCGCATTGTGCGATCCAAGTCAGCGTGGTTCGCGCTTCGCGCCAATGCGTTTCCATGGCGCGATGGTCGTTCATCAGCCTGGTGACGATTTCATGCAGATCGGGATCCGGTCCTTGCAACAGTGGCGGGAAGACATGCAACTCTTCGTCCTGGTGATGCAGGGGCGCGGCGATGTCAAAGTAGCGCATCACATCAAGAGCCGCCTGGCGCGCGCCCTCATCGAGCCCCTTGTCGCGCAGGTGCTCCTGCAAACGGCGCAAGAGCACAAGACTTCTGTTCACGCGCTCGTGGCAGGCCACCAACATTTCAAACGGCGACTCCAATCCCACTGCGGGCGCGCGGTGACCGGGCAATTCGGATTTGTGCATCAACGTAAACTCCTGATCCTGGCCAGGGTTGCCGCCGGACCTGCAGCGGCTTTCAATCCCAAGTCAGTTCGTCATCATGACAGGAGTTTGAATTGACCAATCCCGCAGAGGCCACGCCGTCGAGCGCCTACGCCTTGCTCGACACCGGTGCCTATGGCTCCAGCATCCTCACACGCGGGCCCTGGCACCCTGCGCACCAGCACGCGGGTCCGCCGATCGCGCTGGTGTGCCGCGCCATTGAACGCGCCGCAGTGGCGCATGGACTGACCCACATCGCGCGGCTCACCGCCAACCTGCTTCGTCCGGTGCCGATCAGCGAACTCTCGATCGATGTGTTGACGGATTATGTCGGCCGCAATGCCGGTCATTTCTCGGCGCGGCTGTTGGCCGGCGGGAAGGACGTTGCCCGTTTCACGGCGCTGGCCCAGCGCGAAAATGAGGTTCCGATCCGGGACGGTCTGCCGGGCCATCCATTGCCAGCGGCACCGCTTGGCCCCGAAGATCTGCCCGAGGCCGTCTTCCCCTTCGCTGGCAGGCATGTCGGTTATGCGGACCTGGTCGAGACCCGCGTCGCGCATGGGCGCTTCTTCCAAGGCCCCTGCGCGATCTGGTTTCGCCTGCGCCATCCGCTGCTGGCGGGTGAAGTGCCCGGTGTCTACCAGCGCGTCGCGGTCGCCGCCGATTCTGGCAACGGCATCAGCGCCATTCTTGATCTGGATCGCTACAGCTTCGTCAACTCCGACCTGAGCATCAACCTGTTGCGCCGGCCCCGTGGCGAATGGATCTGCATCGAAGCGCGCACGCTGCTCGGTCCGAACGGTTGTGGCCTTGCAGAATCGGCGCTCTACGACGAGCACGGCCTGATCGGGCGGGCCACGCAGAGCCTTGCCGTCAGCAGGCGAGACCGATAGCACAGCAGGCGTCGGCGCTGAGGCCGACTCCATGGTGCGGCCGTTCTGGTGTCCCGAACCGCCGGCCCCCGGAACCTACTTGGCCAGCAGCACCGGCACCGGCGACTGATGGACCACGCGTTGCGCGACCGAGCCCATGAACACGCTGCCCAGGGCGCCCATGCCGCGCGTGCCCATCGCAATCTGGTTTACCTTGCGTTCCTTGGCAACGCGCACGATCTCATCGGCAATCACGCCGTTGGCGCGCTCCGGGTCGGCAAGCCGCAATCCTTGCGCCGTGGCCAGGTCCGTCGCTTTGCCCAGCGTCAAGTTCTGCTGGCGTCTTTGCTCCTCCTCGACCTTCTGCATCGCGATGTAGCTGTAGTCAGCAGAGAAGGCCGGTTCCAGGAAAATATTGGGGCTGACGCAGATCAGGCACGCCTCCACATCGAGGCCGGAGCGGACCATCTCGCCGACGGCCTCGATCGCGCGGTTGGCCAGATCGGATCCGTCCACCGCAATCAGTATCTTCAACATAGGTCCTCCTGCTCTGCATTGGCGAGAAACAGCAGCCCGGCTTCATCCCGAACCAAACTGCCTTGAGGCGCTGTCACTGGATGGCGATCCGCTTCGCGGCGGCCGTGGCCTTCTTGGGCAGTTCAAGCGTCAGGACGCCGTCCTCGTACTTGGCCGTGACCTTTGCTTCGTCGACATCCTGCGCTACCGAGAAGGTGCGCGACACCGCGCCTTCCCAGCGCTCGCTGCGCAGCACCTTGCCACCGCTCTCCTTGGTTTCCTTCTCCTTCTTGGCCTCGGCGTCGATCTGGATGACATTGCCGTCGATGCGCACATTGATGTCATCCTTCTTGACGCCCGGTATGTCGGCGCGGACCTTGTACAGACCGTCGGATTCCGTGACATCGAGCTTGATGTCGAGGGACCCGTCTTCCATGGCTTTTCGCATGGGCGCCATGAACCGGCTGAACATTGAATCAAACGGATCGCTCAGTGCGGGCTCGAATAGGCGCGGCTCAAACAAACGCAATTTGCTCATGATGACTACTCCTTTATTTGAAAGTATCAAGGGACTGCCTGCATGGGGTTGCGCGCAATCCGCCGATCAGACTACAGACCTTCGCGGCGGGCGCCTTGCGAGTTGTCAACGGCGGCATCAGTTAAGTTCCACCGGCACAAAGATGCGCTCGCCGTCACGCAGGATCAGCAGCGCAACGCGCCTGGGCTTGCTGCTGATGACGGCGCGCACCTGGTCAGCTGACTGAACGGCCACGCCATTGATCGACAGCAGCACATCGCCGGGCACGACGCCCGCGCGCGCGGCGGCGCCGGCCACGCCTTCGATCAGCAGACCGGCCTTCAGATGCAGGCGGGCCTGCTCATCGGGCGCAAGGGCGCGCAGCTTGAGACCGAGTTGACCGGGCTCGGCCCGGGCGTCGCGCGGCTGCGGCGTCTTCGCCCCGTCCTCGGAGCGCCCAAGCTTGACCGTGACTTCGCGCGCCGCCTTGTCACGCCAGACCTTCAGGCGCACGGTTTCGCCCGGTGTGGCGAGGCTGATACGGCTGCTTAGGTCGCCGGAACGCACGACCGCGTCACCCTGCACTTCGGTGATGATGTCACCCGCCTTGAGGCCTGCCGCCGCAGCGGCACTGTCGGGCGCCACGTTGGAGATCAGGGCGCCGTCCGGCCGGCTCAGGCCGAACGACTCGGCCAGGCCCTGGTTCAGGTCCTGTACCGTGACGCCAAGCCGCGCATGCGATGCATGTCCGCTGGCGAGGATCTGGTCCTTGACCTTCAGCGCCACATTGATAGGGATCGCAAACGACAGGCCCTGGAAGCCGCCGGACTGCGAATAGATCTGCGCGTTGATGCCGACGACGGCGCCGCTGCCGTCGAACAGCGGCCCGCCCGAATTGCCAGGATTGACGGCCGCATCGGTCTGGATGAAGGGCACGGACGCGTCACCGGGCAGGGAACGCCCCTTGGCGCTCACGATGCCTTGGGTGGCGGTCTGCTCGAAGCCGAACGGCGAACCGATGGCCAGCACCGGATCTCCCACCTGCAACTGCTGCGCATCGCCCAGTCGCACGACCGGCAGGCCCTTGGCATCGATGCGCAGGACTGCGATGTCGGTGGCTGCATCCGAGCCGAGCACCTTGGCCGAGAACTCGCGCCGGTCGCTGAGCTTGACGGTGACCTCCTTGGCTTCGCGCACCACATGCGCGTTGGTCAGGATCAGCCCGTCGCTGGCGATGATGAAGCCCGAGCCCAGACTCCGGAACGGGACGGCGTCACTGCGCCCCTGGCGCGGCACGCGCAGCTGAAATCCCGGCAGGCCGCGGAAGAACTGGAAGAACGGGTCATCGAGGTCGAACGGCATTTCATCCGAACTGCCTGCATGCTGGCCCGCCACCGTGACGCCGACCACGGCCGGGCCTGCCTGCTGCACGATGGCGCGGTAATTGGGTGTGAACCCGGGCGGAATCGCCGGCAGCGTGGATGCGGGCGGTGCGCCTGCCAGCGCCGTTGCAGAAGCGCTGCCGGATGCGCTCTCTTTGGCCAGCCGGTCGGCCGGGTTCAGGTTGAATGCCGCGGACGTTGCCGCGGTGATCAGGGCGATCGCGCCCACAGTCAGTACCCAGTTCTTCGTCTTCATGGTCAATCCCTTTCCTCGTGGCGTGATGCAGTTGCGGCTGCTGAAAGCCGACGCATTCGAGAGACATGACCGCACCGGCTTACCGCAGAGCGCACCCGCACCGCAGGTGCAATGAAATGATAGAAAACTGATATCGGGGCGGCTTGCGAATACACAAGCTCGCAAGGCCTGGAAAAGTGGCCTTGGCGGCCAGGCGCCGACGATTCGGTGGCGGGCTTGATTAATCGCAAACCGTGCGCTGCCGCACGGCCAAGAATCCGACTGTGCAATGGAGGCTTGCCCATGAAACATTTTCTACACGATCAATGCCGGCTTCGGCCGGTGCTGCTGGCATTGAGCCTGGCGCTTGTCGCACTGGCCCTGAGCACGCCAACGCTGGCGCAAAGAAGGGCGCACGCGACGCCACCGCAATGGCGCGGCGACATCTCACGTTTCCACGAGCATGATTGGGGCCTGTGGCGCGGCGGTCACTGGCGCCAGGCCCGGCATGACGGACGCTGGGGCTGGTGGTGGGTCGTGGGCGCGAGCTGGTATTTCTATCCGGCGCCGGTCTATCCCTATCCCAATCCTTGGGAGCCGCCGGTTGTTCTGGTGAACCCGCCGGCCGGCACGATCGCATCGCCGCCGCCGACCCCATACTGGTACTACTGTGAAGCCGCCAGGGCCTACTACCCGTACGTGTCAAGCTGCCCTTCGGGTTGGACGCAGGTGCCGGCCCAGCCGGTCGGCGCGGCACCGGCCCCAGGGAGCCCATGATGCGCAACATCCTTGAAGCTTCCCGTTTGGCTCCGCGCCGCATGACGCTCGGTCGCCTCGGCGTGGCCGGCATCGCGGCGCTTTTGCTGGCGGCCTGTGCCCCGATGCCCAGCGGGCCATCCGTGGCCGTCATGCCTTCACCAAACAAGCCGTTTGAGGTCTTCATGCAGGAAGATCAGCTGTGCCGCGGCTGGGCCGCGCATTCGATCGGACAGGCCGGCAACGATGCCGCAGCCGATGCCATGCTCAGGTCCACCGTGACCGGGGCTGCCGTTGGCGCCATCGCCGGCGCGATGGTCGGCGGTGACCGCAATATCGGCGCCGGCGCCGCGATGGGAACGGTCATGGGCGCAACGGCCGGGGCGAACCAGAGCGGCGCCACCGCGGGCAGCGCGCAGCGTCGCTACGACATCGCGTACCAGCAGTGCATGTATTCCAAAGGCAATCAGCTGCCGTCCTACGACTACGGCGCGCGTCGCTATCTGCCGCCGCCCCCGGCACCGCCGGCACCGCGTTGAGCAAACCGGCGGAGCGGCGAATTGGAGAACTTCCGCAAAGGCCACGCATTCGGCGGGCGCTTGGTCATGGTCGGCTTCGGCTGCATCGGGCAGGGCGTGTTGCCGCTGCTGCTGCGCCACATCGAGATGCAGGCGCAGCAGATCCTGATCATCGGGCCCGACCGCAGCGACATGGCCGTGGCCAGCAGCTACGGCGTGCCTTGTCTGGTCATTTCGCTGACGGCCGACAACCTGCGCTCGGTGCTCGAGCCGCGTCTCGGTGCGGGCGACTTCCTGCTGAACCTGTCGGTGGATGTCAGCAGCTTCGCCCTGCTCGCGCTGTGCCAGGCCATGGGCGTGCTGTACCTGGACACCTGCATCGAGCCCTGGGCCGGCGGCTATACCGATCCCGGCCTGCCGCTGTCCGGTCGCACCAACTACGCGCTGCGCGAGGCGGCGCTGGCCTTGCGGCGGTCGGACCAAAGCGGCCCGACCGCGTTGCTCACGCATGGCGCCAATCCGGGCTTGGTGTCGCATCTGCTCAAGCAGGCGCTTCTCAACATGGCGCACCACAACCGGCTCGCGGTGGAAACACCGGCCACGCGCCAGGACTGGGCGCGTCTGGCCGAGCAACTCCGCATCCGGACGATTCACGTCGCCGAGCGCGACACGCAGGTCGGGGCCCGGCGCAAGCGTGCGGGCGAGTTCATCAACACCTGGTCGGTGGAGGCCTTTATCGACGAAGCCTGCCAGCCGGCCGAACTCGGTTGGGGCAGCCATGAGCGAAGCCTCCCGGCCGACGCTTTTCGCCCGGAAAGCGGCTGCAAGGCCTCCATCTACTTGAACCGGCCCGGCGCGAGCACGCGCGTGCGCAGCTGGACACCGCTGGCAGGCCCGATGCACGGCTTCCTGATCACGCATTCCGAATCGATCTCGATGGCGGACTACTTCACGCTCGGCGATTGCGCCAATCCTTCCTATCGGCCGACCGTCAACTATGCCTACAACCCCTGCGACGACGCCTTGCTATCGCTGCACGAACTGGCCGGGCGCAGCTGGCATCCGCAGGCGCGCCAGCGTGTGCTCAAGGAGGAGATCGGCGCTGGCATGGACGAGCTCGGTGTGCTGCTGATGGGCAACCCGAGTGGCGCCTACTGGTATGGGTCGCAGTTGTCGATCGAGCAGACGCGTGTTCTTTGCCCGCACAACAGCGCCACCAGCCTGCAGGTCACGGCGGCCGTGATGGCAGGGGTCTTGTGGGCCATGAAGCATCCGGCGCGCGGCCTGCTGGAGCCCGACGAGTTGCCCTTCGATGAAATACTCAAGACCTGCCGGCCCTACCTCGGCAATGTGGTTGGCGTCTATACCGACTGGACCCCGCTGAGTGGCCGCGACGGCCCGTTCGAGGAAGAGGTGGACCGCCATGACCCCTGGCAGTTCAAGAACTTTCGCGTCGCCTGAAGCGGCCACCGCGCTACGCTGCGCCTCGGTCAGCGCATGATTGTTCGCGATGCCGTCACAGCGCGAGCGATCACCGGTCGTGTGATCCTCTGCTCAAACGGATACGCTGCGCCCGGTGCCGATGTACTCGAGCTGGTCGCCCATGGCCCCCTTGAGGACAGGGAAAGCGTGTGAGCCGGTGCAGTGGCACGTGTAGACACGGTTCAGCGGGAATGCCAGGAGCCGCTTGCCGATTTGCGCCACCTCCTGCTTGCTGCCTGCCATGAAATTGAAGGGCGGGAAAGCCATGAAGTGCATGCCACCCAGGACCGCCTTGATGGGAACGCCCGGGAACGCCTTGGTGACCGCCTGGACCATATTCAACACGCCCTGATGGGCACAGCCGGTGAACACAGCCAGGCCGTCGGCTTCCTGTAGCACCAGAACGAGTTCGTGTGAAAAATTGTCGGGTTCGAGCCTGCCATCGACTTTGACAAGGATGGATCGATTGCCGTGCGGTGGCGGGTAGGTGTGCTCCAGGTCGGTGAGGATGAAAGCACCGGGCGCGATGCCGGTCCTTTCATTCACGAAGACGAACCGGTCCTGATGCTCGCGCAGCAGTTCCCGGTCGAGCCCGATGTACTTTTTAAACCAGAGGAACTTGCCATAGCATTCGCTGACGGCCGGACCGCGAAGGTAAATGGGCGCTCTATGGTTCGATTGCAAGAATCGCCGCAGGCCGCCGCCATGATCGAAATGATGGTGGGACAGGACGACCAGGTCGATCGACTGAAGATCGATACCCAGCGCCATGGCGTTGTCGGCAAATGCGCCGGATGCGCCCGTGTCGAACAGGAATTTCCTGTTTGCGTGCTCGATCAGCAGGGACAGTCCGTGTTCCGCTTTCAGGTGCTCCATTCCGTGCGCACGGGTGTTCTCGATGAGTGCAGTGATCTTCATATCGCTCCTTCGCGCAACAACTGCGTTGCGGCATGACTCACGCTAATCGTTGCAGGCAGGCCATTCAATGATGACGATCAAGCCGCCATGCGTTCGCACCCGAGCCGCGCAGAATTGCCAACAAGCATGGCGCGGGTACCAGCAGGGCGTTTGACTTTTCGCAACAGCTGATTTGTCATTCTGTATTCAATAAGCGGTCACTTCATGTTCGCGGCATGGGTGTTTTCCAATTTCCTGTTCATGAAAGGCAAGCATCATGAGATCAATCAAGTTGCTGATCGCGATCATTTTGAGTATCGGGCTGGCCGCCTGTGGCGGCGGCGGTGCCGCCACAGGAACACTGCGTGTGTCGCTGACGGATGCGTCTTCCTGCGGCTACGACCATGTTTATGTCACGGTTGATCAGGTGGAGATTTCCGCCGACAGCGCGAGCTGGACAAGCATCCCGGTCAGCGCCGGCTTCGGGCGCATCGACCTGCTGAGTCTGACCAACGGTGCCATGCTGACCCTGGGGCAGGCCCCCCTGGCTGCCGGCACCTACCAACAAGTGCGGCTGGTGCTCGCTGCCAATAGCGGTTCAGCCCCCTGGGCTAATTCACTGGTGCTGGCGGGCGCGACGAGCGAGACGGTGCTGACGACTCCGAGCAGCCAGCAAAGCGGCTTCAAGATTCTCGGGCCGATCACTGTCAAGCCTGGAACCCTTGCGGATCTGGTTCTGGACTTCAACGCTTGCAAGTCCATCGTGGTTGCCGGCGCGAGCGACCGGTATTTGCTCAAGCCGGTCGTGACCGCCACGGCCATGGTGGTGAGCGGATCCATTTCCGGAACGACGCTGCCGAGCTCGCAGGTCTACGCTGAACAGCAGTCGAGCACGGGACCGGTCATTGTGAAGGGCACGGTGGCGGATGCCAGCACGGGCGCATTCACCTTATCGCCGATCCTGCAAAGCAGCAGCGGTGGCGCCGTGGACGTGGTCATTGTGCCGCCAGCTCCGGCACCAGGGATGGACGGCCATGCCACCGGCATCGTGCAAGACGTGCCTGTCACAGTCGGGGAGACGACCAGTCTTGGCAGCTTGATGCCGGCGGCTTCGGCCATCCATTTAGCATCAGGCACCGTCACGGTGTCGGCTACGGCTGGCGCAGCAAACCTGGTAGCAAATCAAACTGTGACGAGTACGATCCGAACCTACGAAATATTTGCAGGCAGCACGACGACCGGACCCTACAGCATTCCCTTGGCGGCCACCGGACCTTGGGTTGGAACTTACAGCGCGACCTTGCCGATTGGCTGGACTCAGGACACTGCAGACGCCGACGCAGGTGTGTACAGCATCACGGCCACTGATGCGGCCGGTACATCTTTGACCCACGCGGTGAAGGTGAACGCAGGGTCCGTAACGCTTGACTTCCCGTTGAGTCCATGAGCATCCGGCGGGCTGGATCATCGGCACGCGGTTCTCGCTTGCGCTTCATGGCCGGCCAGGACAATTGGCGTCAACCCCGGCTTGATCCGGCTGACGATCAGCGCATGCGCAAACGGGACGGCTCGATCGCGTTCATGCGGATTGCGCCTCTTGCGTTTTGTCAAAGATGAGGATCTGCGCAACACCTAAGCTGGCGCCTGAGTCATGGCGTTGTGTGTTGGGGCTGGGCTGGCGTCGGGCATTTGAGCAACCGGATCCGTGGTGAGAAAGTTGCCGCTGCCGGCAGTCGTCATCGCTCTGAACGCCGTTTGTTTTTTCAATACGTTTGGAGGATGCCATGGTGCGCAAGATTGCATTACCGTCGGTCGTTCTGATGTCCGCAATCCTGGCGGGTTGCGGCAGCCTGGATCGCCCAAGAGAGGCTCGTGATGTCGGCGTATCCGACTTGCGCTTGAAGCACTTGAGCGCTGAAGTCGCGTCGAATGTCCAACGGGGACTCATTCCCGGCGCGGTGATTCTTGTCGCACGCGACGGCAAGATCGTCTACTCGGATGCGGTCGGGGTGCAAGATCCCAAGTCCGGCACAGCGATGCGGCCTGATGCAATCTTCCGGCTCAAGTCGATGACAAAACCAATTGTGTCAGTCGGCATCATGATGCTCGCGGAGGAGGGCAGGATTCTGCTCAGTGATCCGGCGTCCGATTACTTCCCGGAATTGAAGGACCAGAAGGTGGGTATCGGAAAGAAGAACGCCGACGGCAGCACGGGAATTGAGGAGGTTGCGGCGGCACGTCAGATGACGATACAAGACCTGCTGCGCCAGACCTCGGGTTATCCAGGCTACTTCACGAAGCCACCGGTGAAACAGAAATATCTGGACAGCAAGGTGGATTTCGATCCGAATCAAACGCTTGCGGAATACGTGAGCCGCGTGGCGAAGCTGCCCTTGGCGTACCAGCCCGGCACAACATGGGACTATAGCGCCGGCACCAACATCCTGGGGGCGATCATCGAGCGGGTGAGCGGCCAGTCAATTGACGCATTCCTGTCTGAAAAAATCCTACGGCCTTTGGGCATGAAGGATACCGGCTTCTGGGTCGACACCGCCGAGCAAGGGCGCATCGCCGAGCCGCTGGCCGTAGACCCTGGCACAAAGTTGCCGGCGCAAGCTCTGGATGTGCGCCATCCTCCGCGCTTCCTGTGTGCCGACGCGTGCATGGTCTCCACTGCAAGCGACTATTACCGCTTTGCGCAGATGCTGCTCAATGGCGGGCAACTCGATGGCGTGCGAATCCTTTCAAGAAAATCTGTTGAATACATGACGGCGGATCAGCTCGGGTTAGGGATCAATCAGGGACCGTTTTATATTCCCGGGTCCGGCTATGGTTTCGGTCTTGGCTTTCAGGTGCGGACTGCGCTTGGCGAGGCCGCTGCGCCCGGATCGGTTGGCGAATACAGCTGGTTTGGAGCTGATGGGACGTTCTTCTTTGTCGATCCGAAGGAAAGACTGATTGGCATCTACATGATGGCGCGACTCAACCCGTTCGCGGGCCCGAAATTCTGGCGCCAATTCAGAACCGGCGTTTACAGCGCGATCGATTGATGCTCCGCTCCATCGGTTCGTTGCACGGCACATGTGGCGTGCGACGAAGGTTTCTGCTCGCCGTTTTCGGGCTGACTGTTAGTATGTGGATGATCGCCATCTGTCGAGAACCATTGCATCATGCAAGGCATGGCGGTCTGGAAACCTGACCCTCTTGAAACACACCACTCAATGGATCACTCTGCTGGCCCTTGGGCTGCTTGGAACTCCCGCCATGGCCACTGAAGAACCTGCATTTGAACTAGTCGCCAAGCACGACCACATTGAGCTGCGCCGTTACCCGGCCTTGATCGTGGCCGAGACGTTCGTGGAAGGCGATATGGACGCTGCTTCAGGCAAAGGTTTTCGCGCCATTGCCGATTACATCTTTGGCAACAACGTGGCTGCCGGTTCGGCACCAGACAAGGGTTCGGCAAAAATTGCGATGACCGCGCCGGTGACGCTGGAGCCCGTGACCGCTGCCTCGCAAAAAATCGCGATGACGGCGCCCGTGGCCATGGAACCCTTGCCAGACGCCGCCCAAGCCGGCCAGACGCCGCAAGCCATGCAAGGCGCCAGGCGCTGGCGCGTGCATTTTGTGATGCCCCGCAGTTACACGCTGAGCACACTGCCCAAACCCGGGAATCCGGCCGTGCAGCTGCGTGAAGTGCCCGCCAAGACCTGGGCGGTACTGAGCTATTCAGGCTTCAACACGGAAGCAGGAATCCAGCAGCGCAGCGATGAATTGGTGGCGTGGCTGGCTGAGAAAAAGATCAGAACCACCGGCAACCCGCAGCTCGCGCGCTACAACCCGCCGTGGACTCTGCCCATGTTCCGTCGCAACGAAATCATGCTGGAGGTTCAGTAGGCAAGGTGCTGTTCGCGCCTGGCCTGTGCCGGAGCGCGGGACTGAATCTAGCGCAAGGGCCGCACCGGGTCGAAAGTGCCCGGTGCCGACACGCGTTGCAGAAGGACACTAGGTCCGTCGTTCAGGATGATGTCGTTGCGACCGTCGCCGTTGGCATCGCCAATGCCGATGAAGTTCCCCGAGTAGGGCCCCTCGTAGACGACCGGGGCGCGGAACTGGCCGCGGTCGGTTCCTGACTGCAACAGGACTGTCACGTATGACGGTTTCGACAAGGACTGGTACACCAGCGATACCACCGCAATGTCGGCGATTCCGTCGCCGTTAAGGTCGCCCACCGCAACGCCGACGGCCCCGTCGGCTACCGCAATGGTCGTGGCCTGGAAACTGCCGGCGCTGACTTGCCGAAGAATGATGACGCTGGCGCCACCGGTGCCGCCGGACGGTGCATTGCCGGCACTGGTGGCAACGATGTCGGCTCGCCCGTCTCCGTCGATATCGGCCACTGCGAGGCTGCTGATCGTCTGTCCCGTGGCCAGGGTAACGGGCGCGTCGAAGCCGCCGCCCGGTCGCTGATAGAAGGCGATAATTCTGTCGTAGACTGACACGACCATGTCGTTCAGGCCATCGCCGTTCAAATCCTTCAGGACCACTGCGACGGACCCGCCACCAGTCAGCAGGGCTATGGGCGGAAGAAAGGTCCCGGCGAGCGACCGGTTTTGCTGGTAGAGTAATACCCGCCCATTGACCGTGATCGCATCGGCTACCAGTAGATCGGCGGCGCCGTCCGCATTGAGGTCTGCAACGGCGGCGCTCTGCGGGCCACCGCCGGTGGCGAGCCACTGTGAGCCCAGGAATTGTCCCCGGTGAGCGCCATCCTGACGCAGAATTGACACGCCCCCGCTGTCGCCGATCACATTGAGCTGCGCGGGGCCGTTCCTTGGCGTGACGGCAACCAAGTCGATCAGCCCGTCGCCGTTTAGGTCTCCCGCCGCTAGGGCCCAAGGGTCGGGCCCGGCAGCGTACTGCACCGGCGCATCGAAGCGGCCCGCCGCTGTCTGCAGGAACACGTCGACATAGCCGGGGTGCGGCGGCGGCCCGCTAATATAGGTGTTGGCCACGGCAACATCAAGGCGCCCGTCGCCGTTGAAATCTCCGAGCACCATGCCGGACTGCGTCCAGAACGGCGTGATCTCGTAGTCGCCGCCACCCCCGCCGCCGCAGGCATTGATTGTCAACACGCCCACGCTCGCCAATGCAAGCAATATCCGCCTCAGCTTCTTGTTCATGGAATCCCCCGACGCCTCACGACTGCCACCTTAGGAGCAATTGTCCCGGGTCGGTTGACAAATCGCAACGGCTGGTATCGTGCCGACAGGCAAATGCATGAGAATCGGCCGGTCGCAGCAGTGGCTCGAATTGCCCTGGTGACAGATTCGCTTTCCTGAACGTGGCGGACTGCCAGCAAGGCAATCTACACTCACCAAATATCCCGTAGTCATTCACAGCAAGTTTCGATTTACCACTGCCGCGGCCGCGACCCCGAACCCATTCCCAAACCCAAGACTGGAGAGAATCGAGATGGCATTGAACGATCTGCAAACGGTGCTCTACGCGGTTGACAAGGGCATTGCGACCGTCACCCTGAACCGGCCCGAAATGATGAATGCGTACACGCCGCGAATGCGTGACGAACTGATCGCAGTATTGGACGAAACCGATGCGGATGACGCCGTGCGTGTGGTCATTGTCACGGGTGCCGGTAAGGCGTTTTGCGCCGGAGCCGATTTGTCGCGCGGTGGAGAAACGTTTGACTATGCGGCGCAGGTCAATCCGCAGCGCGAGTCCACCCGGGTCGGCGACGTATACCGGGATGGTGGCGGACTGCAGACCTTGCGAACGTTTCGCAGCCTCAAGCCGGTGATCGGTGCGATCAACGGAGCCGCCGTCGGGATCGGGGTGACCATGCTCTTGCCAATGGATATCCGGATGGCCTCGAGCAGCGCCCGCTTAGGTTTTGTCTTTGCGCGCCGGGGCATTGTCCCGGAGGCTGCCTCTTCCTGGTTCCTTACACGGCTGGTAGGTATGCAGACGGCACTCGAATGGTGCTACACCGGTCGTGTCTTTGACGCAGCCGAAGCGCTCAGGCACGGGCTGGTGCGCTCGGTCCATGCCCCCGACGATTTGTTGCCTGCGGCGCGCGCCCTGGCCCGGGAAATTGCGGACAACACGGCGCCGGTATCCATCGCTTTGACGCGCCAGATGCTCTGGCGAATGTCGGGCGCAGACGACCCGATGCGCGCCCATCAGATTGACAGTCGGGCCTTGCAAGCGCGTGGCCGATCGGCTGACGCCAAAGAGGGCGTCAGCGCTTTTCTGGAAAAGCGCTCGCCGGTCTATCCGGATCGGGTATCGACAGACATGCCGGATTTCTTCCCGTGGTGGGACGAGATGCCATTCAAGTGAACCCATGAAGCGCCGCTACCGGCAGGGCGAAGTGCAGGGGAATGACCATGCTTGGCAAGCAGGGGTTCTTGGGCCACAGGGCACGCTTGCAGACGTTGCTGAGGGCGCATGGCGCCAGCCACGTTGTGGCTGCCAGCAGCGACAGCATCTTCTACGTTTGTGGCACCAGCTTCGAGGCCTTGGCGCGACCGTTTTTTCTGATTGTTCTGCGGCGGGGAGTGCCGCGCTTGGTGGTTCCGTTTCTTGAAAGGGACCACCTCAATCAAGCCGAGGCCGTGGACCACGGCAATATCTAGACGCATTGGGACTATCCGGCGCCTGCGCAGCGCAGTTGGCAACATGTGCTGGAGCTGCAAGGTCAACTCTCGCTAGGCTTCATGCTCGACAGTGCCTGCCCGATTGAGATTGCACGAACCCTGCTGCATCTTGGGGGCTGGCACGCACCATTGATCGAGCAATTGCGTTTGATCAAGAGCCCTGCGGAGATTGAAATGATCCGTTGTGCGGCACGCTATGCCGACCAGGGCGTGCAGGAGTTGTTTCAGTATTCGTACTATGGATCAACTGTCGCCGAAGGGGTTGCCCGCACCAGCCACATCACGCAAAGCATCATTCGTGAGGACCCCGATTGGGACCCCCTCACGACCAAAGCCCTGATGGTCAGCTTTCCCGCACCCTGGAGCGCCATGCCGCACTCTGTTCCGGCCGCGCAGTCATCGCACAGGCTCTGGCTCGGCAGTGCGTCCAGCAAGCCTCTGAACACGCGCGCAAACATGGAGTCAATATACTCTGGCGACCTTATCCCGAGCGCCACATGACCACCGAACGCCCACCCACGATTGACCCCAACGCCGCCCGGCGCTGGCAGCAGATGCCACAGGGCGCGTCGCCGTGGCTGCACGAGGAGGTAGCGCGGCGCATGCAGGAGCGGCTCGATTGCATCAAGCTGCAGCCCAAGAGCTGGGCGCACTGGGAGCCGGTGCGCGGCGGCCTGCAGGCGCATGCGCTGCTGGCCGGGCGCTACCCACAGGCCGACTGTTTTGTGACCGAGCTCCAGCCAGCGCGCGCCGCCCACGCCGCCCGTGTGCTTGCCAAACCCTGGTGGCAGCCGTCGCGCTGGACCGGTAAGGCGACACGCTTCGAGGCGCCGGGCGAGGGAGCAGCGCAGATGCTATGGGCCAACATGGCGCTGCACATGACGGACGACCCGCGCGCGCTGATGGCACAGTGGCACCGCGCACTTTCGGTGGAAGGCTTTCTGATGTTCTCCTGTCTCGGGCCCGACACCGCGCAGGAATTGCGTCCGCTCTACCAGTCGCTGGGCTGGGGCGCGCCGGCGCATGAATTCACCGACATGCACGACTGGGGCGACATGCTGCTGGCAGCGGGCTTTGCCGACCCGGTGATGGACATGGAGCGCATCACCCTGACCTTCGAGACGCCCGAGCGGCTGCTGCAGGAGCTGCGCGGCCTCGGGCGCAACCTGCACCCGCAGCGCTTCCAGGGCCTGCGCGGGCGGCAATGGCAGGCGCAACTGCGCCAAGCGCTGGCCGCCCGGCCGCTGCAGCTGACCTTCGAGGTGGTCTACGGCCACGCCCTGAAACCCGCACCTCGACTCGATGTGCGGCCTGAAACCGTGCTGTCTTTGGCGCAAATGCGCGAAAGCTTGAACCAGCGCAAAAGCTATCCCGGCAAACCTTGAGAAAAGGACTTGACAAGGTGGCAAACGCGATTTAGTCGGCTGCACTACAATTGCCCGCGGCCTGGCTTGGAGCAGACGGCGTGCGATCGGATTCCGATTGCCGCGCCGGGGACAAGCAGGGGATCCGAGGCAACAAAACAAGTGAGCACGATGAAAAGCATTTTCAAGAAATTGACTGGCCCGCTGCTGGCTGCAAGCGCCTGGGCCGGCAGCGCGGTCTTCAGCGCGGCCCATGCGGTCAACGACCTGCCCGGCGGTCCGGCGGTCAACCAGCTGAACCTGCCGGACGGCGTCACCGGCATCGCCCAGAATCAGGCCTGGCTGCACTGGTTCATGCTGATCATCTGCACCGTGATCTTTGTCGCGGTCTTCAGCGTGATGTTCTATTCGATCTGGAAGCACCGCAAGTCGGTCGGCCACAAGGCGGCCAATTTCCATGAATCGGTGACGGTCGAGGTGATCTGGACCATCGTGCCCTTCGTCATCGTGATCCTGATGGCGCTGCCAGCCACCAAGGTGGTGGTGGCGATGAAGGACACGACCAACGCCGACCTCACGATCAAGGTCACTGGCATGCAGTGGAAATGGGGCTACGACTACCTCAAGGGCGAGGGTGAGGGCATCGGCTTCATTTCGGCCCTGGACAAGGCGCAGCGCCAGATGTCGAACGACGGCGGCCCGAAAGCGGGCGAGGTCGTCGACGATTACCTGCTCAAGGTCGATCACCCGCTGGTCGTGCCGGTGAACCAGAAGATCCGCATCATCACCACCGCTAACGACGTCATCCACGCCTGGATGGTGCCCGCGCTGGGCATCCAGCAGGCGGCGATTCCTGGCTTTGTGCGCGACACCTGGTTTCGCGCCGAGAAGACCGGCGATTTCTACGGCCAGTGCGCCCAGTTGTGCGGCAAGGAGCACGCCTACATGCCGATCCATGTGAAGGTGGTCTCTGCCGCCGATTACTCGCTGTGGGTTGCTGGCGAGAAGAAGGCCATGGCGGCCAAGGCGGACGATCCGAAGCGGGTCTGGAGCGCCGACGAGATATTCAAGCGCGGCGAGAAGGTCTATGCCGCCAACTGCGTGGTCTGCCATCAGACGCACGGCAAGGGCGGCGGCGTGGTCAAGCCGCTCGATGGCGCCGCCGTGGTGCTCGACGCCGACAAGGGCAAGCAGATTGCCGTGCTGCTCAACGGCCAGAACAACGGCGCCATGCCGTCCTGGAAGGCGCTCAGCGACACCGATATCGCCGCGGTGATCACCTACACCAAGAACAACTGGTCCAACAAGACGGGTCAACTGGTCCAGCCGGCTGACGTCACGGCGGCGCGCCACTGAGCGGCCGCTGCGGATTACAAGAATTGACAAGGATATTGCCATGAGTGCCGTTTTACCGATTTCCGACCACGACCACGACCACGACCACGACCACGAGCACGAGCATCACCACGCGCCTAGCGGCTGGCGGCGCTGGGTGTTCGCCACCAACCACAAGGACATCGGCACGCTGTACATGCTGTTCAGCCTGACCATGCTGATGATCGGCGGCGTGCTCGCGCTGATCATCCGCGCCGAGCTGTTCCAGCCGGGGCTGCAGTTCGTCAACCCGGAACTTTTCAACCAACTCACCACGATGCACGGCCTGATCATGGTCTTCGGCGCCATCATGCCGGCCTTCGTCGGCTTCGCTAACTGGATGATCCCGATGCAGATCGGCGCTTCCGACATGGCGTTCGCGCGTATGAACAACTTCAGCTTCTGGCTTATGATCCCGGCCGGTGTGATGCTGGCTAGCTCATTCTTCGTGCCCGGCGGCGCGCCGGCCGCGGGCTGGACGCTGTACGCGCCGCTGACGCTGCAGATGGGCCCGAGTATGGACACCGGCATCTTCGCTTTGCACCTGCTGGGCGCCTCGAGCATCATGGGCTCGATCAACATCATCGTCACGATCCTGAACATGCGCGCACCCGGCATGACGCTGATGAAGATGCCGATGTTCTGCTGGACGTGGCTGATCACAGCCTACCTGCTGATCGCCGTCATGCCGGTGCTGGCCGGCGCCATCACCATGACGCTGACTGATCGCCATTTCGGCACCAGCTTTTTCAATCCGGCCGCCGGCGGCGACCCGGTCATGTACCAGCACATCTTCTGGTTCTTCGGTCACCCCGAGGTCTACATCATGATCCTGCCGGCCTTCGGCATCATCAGCCAGATCGTGCCGGCCTTTGCGCGCAAGCGCCTGTTCGGCTACGCCTCGATGGTCTACGCGACCTCATCTATCGCGATCCTGAGCTTCATCGTCTGGGCGCACCACATGTTCACGTCGGGCATGCCGGTGACCGGCCAGCTCTTCTTCATGTACGCCACGATGCTGATCGCGGTGCCGACAGCCGTGAAGATCTTCAACTGGATCGCCACCATGTGGCAGGGCTCGATGACCTTTGAGACACCGATGCTGTTCGCGGTCGGCTTCATCTTCGTGTTCACGCTCGGCGGCTTCTCGGGACTGATGCTTGCGATGGCGCCGATCGACATCCAGATCCATGACACGTACTACGTGGTGGCGCATTTCCACTACGTGCTGGTGGCGGGCTCCCTCTACGCGCTCTTCGCCGGCTACTATTACTGGAGCCCGAAGTGGACCGGTGTCATGTACAACGAGTCGCGCGGCAAGATCCATTTCTGGTGGTCGCTGATCTCGTTCAATGTCACCTTCTTCCCGATGCACTTCCTGGGCCTGGCGGGCATGCCGCGCCGCTACGCGGACTATCCGATGCAGTTCGCCGACTTCAACGCCATCTCCTCGGTCGGCGCCTTCTTCTTCGGCTTTGCACAGGTCTATTTCATCATCTTCGTCGTGCTGCCGACCATGCGCGGCAAGGGCGAGAAAGCGCCGCAAAAACCGTGGGAAGGTGCCGAGGGCTTGGAGTGGGAGTTGCCCACGCCGCTGCCCTTCCACACCTTCGAGACGCCGCCCAAGCTCGACGCCACCGCCACCCGGATCATTGGCTAGCATGAAGGCCGAACAAAGGAAGGCCAACCTGAAGACCGGCCTGATTCTGGCATCGATCGCGCTGGTTTTCTTCGTTGGCTTCATCACCAAGATGTACCTGGAAAGCCATTAGTCGATGAACCTGCGGCACGAGAACATCCTGATGCTGGGCAAGCTCGGCGTGATCACGGCCGTCATGTTTGCCTTCGGCTATGCGCTGGTGCCGTTGTACAACGCGATCTGCGAGATGACGGGCATCAACGTGCTGGCGCTCGGCGACCGCAACATCCCCGGCGCCATCGAGCCGCTACCGGCGAACACGCAGGTCGATGCCAGCCGCACGATCACGGTCGAGTTCGACGCCAATTCGCGCGGCCCCTGGGAGTTCCGGCCGGCGCAGCGCTCGCTGCAGGTGCACCCAGGCCAGATGGTGACCGTGATGTACGAGTTCCAGAACGTGCAGGACCGGCGCATGTCGGCGCAGGCGATCCCGAGCTACGCGCCGCAGCAGGCCGCCAAGTATTTCAACAAGCTGCAATGCTTCTGCTTCAACCAGTACACGCTGGCGCCGGGCGAGAAGAAGTCGTGGCCGGTAGTGTTCGTGATCGATCCCAAGCTCTCGCGCGACGTCAAGACCATCACGCTGTCCTACACATTCTTCGAGGTCGGCGGCAAGACGCCGGCCGCGCCGCTGGCCGATGCAGCAGCACAGGTCAGGACCGGAGCCGGCACATGAAGCCCTCCTTCTGGCGCAGCACCAGGATGGTGGCCTGGTCTTTTTTCGGCATTCGCAAGAGCAGCGAATCGCAGCAGGATGTGGCGCAGGTCAATCCCTTCCATATCATCGTGGTGGGCATCGCCGGAGCCATTGTTTTTGTGCTGGGCCTGATTGCGCTCGTGCATTGGGTGGTCAGCAAGTAATGGGTCGCAGCAGACCCGATATCGATTCAAGAGAACCGCAGGAATTGGAGACGACATGAGTTCAAACACAAGCGCCGCAAAGCCCTACTACTACGTCCCGGGCCCGTCACGCCATCCGGCCATGGCGGCCCTGGGCCTGTTCTTTGTCATCCTCGGCGCCAGCCAGTGGGTCAATGGCGTCGACTGGGGCCGCTATGCAACGGCCTTCGGCCTGCTCTGGTTTGTTGTCGTGCTGTTTCAGTGGTTCGGCGACGCCGTGGGCGAGAGCGAAGGCGGCCAGTACGGGCACAAGGTCGACCTGTCCTACCGCTGGAGCATGAGCTGGTTCATCTTCTCAGAAGTGATGTTCTTCGGCGCCTTCTTCACAGCGCTGTGGTGGGCGCGCGGCCATTCGATCCCGGCGCTCGGCAATGCCGACAACGCCCTGCTGTGGCCCAACTTCAAGGCCGTGTGGCCGAGCCTGGCGGCCGGCGCCACCGGTTCGCCCGCGGGCATCGTCGAGCCGTTTGCGACCATGACGCCGTTCTGGTTGCCGACCATCAACACCGCGCTGCTGCTGAGCTCGGGCGTGACGCTGACGATCGCGCACCATGCGCTGATCAGCGGGCAGCGAGCGAGAACCATTGCCTTCATGTGGGCCACCGTGCTGCTGGGCATCGTGTTCCTGACGGTGCAGGGCTACGAGTACTACCACGCCTACCATGAGCTCAACCTGAAGCTGTCCTCGGGCGTTTATGGCTCGACCTTCTTCATGCTGACCGGTTTTCACGGCTTCCACGTCTTCGTCGGCATGCTGATGCTGCTGTTCATCACGCTGCGCCTGCAAAAGGGCCACTTCACGGCCGAGCGCCACTTCGGCTTCGAAGGGGCGGCTTGGTACTGGCACTTCGTCGACGTGGTCTGGCTCGGGCTCTACGTGCTGGTGTACTGGCTCTAGTTTCGCTTGACGATCGCCGCTGGCGATCGGCTCACTGCCCGGCGGAGATGCCGCTCGGGTGGATGTAGCCGAGCTTCCAGGCCAGCAGGATGCCGGCAAACAGCATGATGGAAAGCGCCACGCGCATGGCCAGGGCCAGGGCCATCTTGCGCGAGCGAGCATTGGCGTTGCGGCTGCTCTTCATCATGAAGAACAGGGCGCTGCCGAGGCTGCCGATGATCGCGACAAATGTAAGAATGACCCAGAACTTCATGAACAGGATTATCCCGTGAGTTTGCGTTGGCGCTTCCTCCTGCTGACATTGGGCGCCGTGATGGCGGTCGGCACGACCTTCGCGCTCGGGCGCTGGCAGCTGTCGCGCGCGGCGCAGAAGGAGGTCCTGCACGCGCGCATGCTGGCGCGCTCGGAACTGCCCGCGCTCGACACGGCGGCGCTGACAGCGCTGCCGGACCCGACCGCTGGACTGCAGCGCCGCGTGCGCCTGCGTGGCACCTGGCTGGCTCAGCACACGGTGTTCCTGGACAACCGGCAGATGAACGACAAGCAGGGCCTGTACGTGGTCACGCCGATGCAACTGCAGAACGGCGGCATCGTTCTGGTGCAGCGCGGCTGGGTGGCGCGCAACTTCATCGACCGCAGTAACCTGCCGGTGCTGCAGAGCCCGCCCGGCCTGCTTGAAATCGAAGGCCGGCTTGCCGCGGCGCCGTCTCGGCTTTACCAGTTCGGCGGTGCGGAGACGGGCCGGATCCGACAGAATCTGGACCTCGCCGCTTTCAGCGCAGAATCGGGTCTGGCGCTGTTGCCGGTTTCGGTGCAGCAGACTGGCGCTGCCGGCGATGGCTTGCTGCGCGAATGGACGCAGGCCGGCGCGGGCGTCGAGACCCACTACGGTTATGCATTTCAATGGTTTGCGCTCAGCGCGCTGATCACCGCCCTTTATGTCTGGTTCCAAATTGTTAGACGATTCATCCCGCCGCGCCGCGCCTGAAGCCTTCGATCAGCCGCTGGGCCTGACCGTCCATTCCCTGCCGTCGCCTGAGCGCGCCATGGATGCGGAGGTGCGCCGCACCGGCCGCGGTCGCTGGCAGATGCTGGTCGTGGCGCTGATCTGTGCGGCGCCGGTGATCGCCTCCTATTTCACGTATTACATCGTTCGGCCTGAGGGCCGGCGCAATTTTGGCGAGTTGATCGAGCCGCAGCGGCCGCTGCCCGATCGACCGGGCGTGAGCCTGAGCGGGCAAAGCAGCAGCCTCAGGGCGCTCAAGGGCCAGTGGCTGCTGGTCAGCGTGGCGGGCGGCGCCTGCGATGAGGCCTGCGGCAAGCACCTCTACCTTCAGCGCCAGCTGCGCGAGGGCTTGGGCAAGGAGCGCGACCGCGTCGACTGGGTCTGGCTGATTGCGGATGACGCACCGGTGTCCGACAAGCTGTTGCCGGCGCTCAAGGACGCCACCGTGCTGCGCGTGGCGCCGGCCACTCTCGGCGCCTGGCTGCAGCCCGAGACCGGTCATCAGCTCGCCGAGCACCTGTACCTGGTGGATCCGATGGGCAATTGGATGATGCGCTTCCCGGCCGGGCTCGACATCGCCGGCGCGTCCAAGGCCAAGCGTGATCTGGAGCGCCTGCTGCGCGCCTCGGCGTCCTGGGACCAGCCTGGGCGCGAGCCCCAGCCGGTGATTGCGAAATAGGCACGTCGATGCAAAGTTTGTACGACCTCTCGCCGCTGCTGCGCATGATGTTCTTCGGTGCGATGCTGGCGCTCGGGCCGCTGGCCTGGGTCTGGCTGCGCCAGCGACGCGCGAGCGCAGGGCAACGGGTCCAGGCCCTGACGCTGCTGACCCTGTTCCTGACCTTCGACCTGCTGATGTTCGGCGCCTTCACGCGCCTGACCGACTCGGGCCTGGGCTGCCCGGACTGGCCCGGTTGCTACGGCAACGCGAGCCCGGTCGGTGCGCATGCGCCGATCACGGCTGCACAGAGCGCAATGCCGAGCGGCCCGGTCACGCTGGGCAAGGCCTGGATCGAGATGATCCACCGCTATCTCGCCACTAGCGTCGGGGTGCTGATCGTGGTGCTGGCCGTCGTCGCCTGGGTTGGTTGGGCACGAGCTGCGCCGCGTCGGAAAATGGACATATTCCTTCCAATCATGACCTTGCTGTGGGTCTGCATCCAGGGCGCATTCGGCGCGCTGACGGTCACGATGAAATTGTTCCCGGCCATCGTCACGTTGCACCTGCTCGGCGGTCTCGTGCTGCTGATGCTGCTGTGTGCGCAACTGCCGCAGTTCGACCGACAGGCACCGACCTTGGTCATGGCCGCGCCCTTGCGCAAGCTGGTCTGGATGACGCTCGCGCTGCTGGCGTTGCAGGTGGCGCTGGGCGGCTGGGTCAGCACCAATTACGCGGTGCTGGCCTGCAGCGATTTTCCGAAGTGCCAAGGCAGCTGGTGGCCGCTGATGGACTTCGATCAGGCCTTTGCGCTGTGGCGCGAACTCGGCATGACCGCCGGTGGCGCGGTTCTCAGCTTTGCCGCGTTGACGGCGATCCACTACACGCACCGGCTGGCGGCCGTCATCGTGCTGGCGGCGCTAGCGCTGTTGGCCTGGCGGCTGCACCGGGTGCCGGCGCTGCGCCGTCCTGCGCGCTGGATCGCGGCGCTCGCGGCCCTGCAACTGGTCACCGGCCTGAGCAATGTCGTGCTCGACTGGCCGCTGCTCGCGGCTGTGCTGCACACCGGCGGCGCCGGCGCGCTGGCCGTGGCCCTGACCTGGGTGCTGGCCGCAACGCGCGGCCACGGTCATCGCGTCAAACACGTGTTGTCGGGGACCACTGCATGAGCACGACATCGTTTTCCGCATTCGTCAGTGTGCTGCGGCAGTTCAATGCCCTGACTAAACCGCGTGTCATCCAGCTGATAGTGTTCTGCGCCCTGATCGGCATGGTGCTGGCCGTGCCCGGTCTGCCATCGATGGAGCATGTGCTTCACGCCTTGCTCGCCTGCCTGGGCATCTGGCTGGTGGCAGGCGCGGCGGCGGCCTTCAACTGCATCGTCGAGAAAAGCATCGACGCCAAGATGCGGCGCACGGCCTGGCGTCCGACCGCCAGCGGCGAACTCGGCGACCGCCAGACCCTGCTGTTCTCGGCCGTGCTGTGCGCGCTGGGCAGCGTGATCCTGTACATCTGGGTCAACCCGCTGACGATGTGGCTGACCTTTGCCACCTTCATCGGTTATGCCGTGGTCTACACCGTGATCCTCAAACCGCTGACGCCGCAGAACATCGTGATCGGCGGCGCCTCCGGCGCCATGCCGCCGGTGCTGGGATGGGCCGCGATGTCGGGCGATGTCGGTCCCGAGGCGCTGATCCTGTTCCTGATCATCTTCCTGTGGACGCCACCGCACTTCTGGGCGCTGGCGTTGTACCGCGTCGAGGACTACCGCAAGGCCGGCCTGCCGATGCTGCCGGTCACGCACGGCAACCAGTTCACGCGCCTGATGGTGCTGCTCTACACGCTGATCCTGTTTGCCGCCTGCCTGATGCCCTACATTTACGGCATGAGTTCCTGGCTCTACCTGATCGCGGCGATCGTGCTGAGCTGCGGCTTCTGCCTGTACGGCTTCTTTCTCTGGCGCGACTATTCGGACCAGCTCGCGCGCAAGACCTTCCGCTTTTCGCTGATCCACCTAAGCGCGCTGTTCGCGGCCTTGCTGCTGGACCACTACCTGTTGTGATGCCTGGGCGAAAAATCATGTTGATGAACAAACGAAATGCGCTTCAATTTCTGCTGGCCGGCGCCGGTCTGACGGCGCTGGCCGGCATCACCGCGGGCTGCTCGGAAAAGGTGCAGACCTTTTCCGCGATCGACATCACGGGCGCCGATTACGCGCGCGATTTCGACCTGACCGATCACAACGGCCAGCGGCGCACGCTGAAGGATTTCGCGGGCAAGGTGGTCGTGCTGTTCTTTGGCTACACACAGTGTCCCGACGTCTGCCCGACGGCCATGGCCGAGATCGCCGAGGTGCGGCAACTGCTGGGCAAGGATGGCGAGCGAGTGCAAGGCCTGTTCGTCACGGTCGACCCCGCGCGCGATACGCCTGAAGTACTAAAGAATTACATGGCAGCTTTCGATCCGAGCTTTCTCGCGCTCTACACCACGCCGGAAAAGCTCGAAGCGTTGGCCAAGGACTACAAGGTCTACTACAAGAAGGTCGACGGCAAGACGCCGACGAGCTATTCGATGGACCATTCAGCCGGCTGCTATGTCTACGATCCGCAGGGCAAGCTGCGCCTATACACGCGCTACGGCGCCGGCGCCGCCCTAATGGCGGGTGACATCAAGCTGCTCTTGCATCCGTAGGACGCGAGGCCGTTCAGACCGCGCGCTGGCGTGGATGCAGCGTTGCCTGGGCTAGACCATGCAGGTCCACGCGGGCCTTGAGCCGGATCGCCAGCAGGTACAGGCCGCCGAACTTGCGTTGCAGCAGCATGGCATCGGCCGGCGGCAACTGGGCAAATTCACGCTCCAGTCCCAGCGTCATGCCGGCGGCGCGCACGCGCTCGGGCAGATCGGACGTGCCGAAGTCGTAGCCGCCTTGCTGGCAGAACGGCTCGAGCGCCTGCGTCGCGATGTTGAGGACGGCATGGCGGTGCTTTTCCTGCGTGCTCTCGTCGAAGTAGGCGATGGCCAGCAGCGCGGCGCTCAGGGCGGCGCGGTCGGTCGCCATCGCGGCCTTGATCATGCGGCCGAAGTCGCTTGCCATGCGCGCCTTGCACGGACGTGTCGCGCCGAAGTCGAGCAGCACCAGACGTTGGCTGCGCGTGTCGTAGCGGTAATTGGCGAAGTTCGGGTCGGTCTGGACGAGTCGGAACTCGAACACTTCGCGCAGCAGCAGCGCAAACAGCAGCGTCATCACGCGGTCGCGCTCGGCTTGCGGCGCATCCAGCAGCGCTTCGATCGGCTCGCCGCGCACATAGTCCATGGCCAGCACGCTGCGCGTGGTCAGGTCGGCGTGCAGCCCCGGCAGCAGGTACTGCGGCGCGTCGGCCAGCAACTCGCCGTAGCGATGCAGGTAGTTGCCTTCGCGAATGTAATCGGCCTCGTCATGCAGCTGCCGCTTGGCATCGCGCAGCAGTGGCGCAATGTCCATGCCCTTGGGCATCAGCCCTGACAGGCGCAGCAGGCCGGCGACGTTGTTGACGTCGCTGTCGATGCTCTCGCGCACGCCCGGGTACTGGATCTTGATCGCGAGGTCGCGCCCGTCGAGCGTGTGCGCGTGATGCACCTGTCCGATCGACGCGGCGGCCATCGGCGTGAATGTGAAATGCTTGAATTTCTTTTCCCAGCCCGCGCCCCAATTGGCGAGCAGGACCTCGGTGACCTGGGCCTTGGGCATGGCCCGCGCGTCTGAACGTAGGCGCCCCAGAATTTCCGCTAGCGCCGGCGGCAGCAGGTTGCCCGACTCCATCGACACCAGTTGGCCGATCTTCATCGCGGCGCCGCGCAGCTTGGCCAGCTGATCGGCCACGCGCCGCGCATTGGCTGGCGTCAGCAGCAGCTCGCTGACCTTGGGCCGGTTGCCACGCGCGAGCTGGCGTGCACCTTCGGCCAGCATGCCGCCGGCCACGCCGGTGGCCATCCAGCCCAGGCGAACCAAGCGCGAGCCGCGCCCGCTGGGCACGGCCAGCGTCGGCGCGCCTTGGTCATTGCCTTCTTTCTTGCGCAAATCAGCTTCCTTGTTGGTTCTGCCAATTCTGATCGGTTTTGCAGGCAGCGCGTGCTGCCTGCGTTGGGCCCTGCCTATTTGCGGGGCTCGCCCTGATTATTGACAGCAATTGTGCGTCCCGGCGGCGCGGTCAGCTGGACATGGTGCTGCTGGCCGCGGAACTCATAGGTCACATCCCAGAATTCGGGGCGTGTCTGACGCTGCGTGGTTTCGCAGCGCCGGATGTTTTGTGTTGAGCTCTGCTGCGTGCGGTCGCGGCCGGCATTGGCGCCGATCGCTGCACCCGCCACGGCGCCACCGGCTGTCGCCAGGTCCTTGCCGCTGCCGCCGCCAACTTGGTGGCCGAGGATGCCGCCGATCAGGGCGCCGGCCACTGCGCCGGGTACGTTTGGCCCGCTGCGTTCCTGGACGACCTGCTCGCGCTCGACCCAGCAGCGCTGCTCGGGCGGCCCGACAACGGCCCGCACTTCTATGACGCGGGCCTGGTACAGCCGCTCGTTGTCGTGGCGGCGGTAGTCGGGCTCGGAAACCGGCATCGGCGCGTAGCGGTCTTCTTCGATGCGCATGTTGCGGCCAACGGTTCGCACCGACGAGACGCGGTCGTTCAGGCCCATGGCGGCGAGCGACGGATACTGGCCCGGGCGCAGGATGACGCAGCGACCGTTGAAGCGCACGTCTTCGCAAACCTCCCAGCGGTCGCGCTTGACCACGACGGAGGAGGCGCGGTCATTGAAGCCGAAGCGGTCAAAGTTGGGGATCGGCCGCGATGTGGTGAAAGTGCGGCCGCGGAAATTGTCATTTTCATAGAACGTGACCTGCGCGACAGCCTGCGTGGCGATGGCGACAGCGGCCAGGCCGAGCGCGGTTCTCAATCGTAATTTCATGGATAGCTCCTGTAGAAGGTGTTGACGCGCTGAACAGCGTCAGCTTGCCGGTACCGGCAGCCGGAACAACCCGGTAGCAGGATCGCCAGTGTCCGGCGGCGCCGTGCCCGCGTCTGTTCGCCGTCACACACAGGCGCCGGCTGATGCAGCGCGCCGCTATCATCGAAGCGATGACCCCAGATCTTTCTTTTCCGCAAGGACCGCAGCGCATCGTCTGCATGACCGAGGAGACAACCGAGTGGTTGTACCTGCTCGGGCAGGAGGGCAGCGTCGTCGGCATCTCGGGCTACACCGTGCGCCCGCGCCGAGCGCGTGACGAAAAGCCGCGCGTGAGCGCCTTCACCAGCGCCAGGATCGACCGCATCCTGGAACTGCAGCCGGACTGTGTCTTCGGCTTTTCGGACATGCAGGCCGACATTGCTGCGGCGCTGATCCGCCAGGGCGTGCAGGTGACGGTGTTCAATCAGCGCAGCGTCGCCGAGATATTCTCCATGCTGTATCAGGTCGCGGCGATGGTCGGACAGGGCGCCCTCGGCATGGAGAGAATCGGCGTCATGCAGCAGCAACTGGTTGCGATCGCAAGCGCCAGCAGCGCGCTGGCGAGCCGGCCCCGCATCTACTTTGAGGAATGGGACGAGCCGCACATCAGCGCCATCCGCTGGGTCTCCGAACTGATCGGCATTGCCGGCGGCGACGACTGCTTTCCTGAACTCGCGGCGCAGTCGCTGGGCAAGAACCGGATCATTGCCGACAGCGCTGAGATCGTGCGGCGCAATCCCGACATCATCATCGGCTCCTGGTGCGGCAAGAAGTTCCGGCCCGAGAAGGTGGCCGCGCGCCCCGGCTGGGACAGCGTGAACGCCGTGAAGAACCGGCAGCTGTTTGAAATCAAGTCGGCCGACATCCTGCAACCCGGCCCCGCCGCGCTGACCGATGGCGTGGCGCAGCTGCATCGCATCGTCATGGACTGGGGCCGTCTTTACGGTTGAAACCCCGGCACCTGTGCCAAGAGCGGCAAGTGGGTAGACTTGAGCTCTTGCTCAGGCTAACAATAAGGAGACGACATGCCCATCACCAAAGGTTACCAACAACTCGTGGCCGAGGCCATGGCCGAGGTCAAGACCTATTCAGTGGCCGAAGTTCGCGCGCGCCTGAACGACGCCGATGTGCAGGTGGTCGACATCCGCGACATCCGCGAGCTCGGCGATGGCACGGTGCAAAACGCCTTTCACGCGCCGCGAGGCATGCTCGAGTTCTGGGTCGACCCGGCCTCGCCGTATCACAAGCCGATTTTCGCCGACGAGGGCAAGGAGTTCATCCTGTTCTGCGGCGCCGGCTGGCGCAGCGCGCTGGCGGCCAAGGCCTTGCAGGACATGGGCATGACCAATGTGGCGCACATCGACGGCGGCTGGGCCGAGTGGGTCAAGCAGGGCGCGCCGACCGAGACGCTGGAGCAGCAAAAGGCGCGCCGCAAACCAAAACCCTGAACGGATGTGTTGATGAAGTTTGAAGCGGTTCTGTTCGATTGCGATGGCGTGCTGGTCGACAGCGAGCTCATCACCAACACCGTGCTGCGCAACATGCTGGCCGAGGCCGGCTGGGTGATGTCGCCCGAGGACTGCATGCGCCACTTTGTCGGCAAGGCGGTGCGCGACGAGCGTGCCGTGATCGAGGCGCGCACGGGCCAGCCATTGACCGAGGACTGGCTGGCGCTGTTTCGCGAGCGCCGCAACCGCGCGCTGGAGGCCGACCTCGAAGTGATTCCCGGCGCGCACGCGGCGGTCGCAGCGGCGCACGCGCACACGCAGCGGCGCATCGCCTGCGCCTCCGGCGCCGACCGCTTCAAGGTCGAGATGCAGCTGGCCAAGGTCGGCCTGATCGACTACTTCGGCGGCTGCATCTTCAGCGGCCACGAAATGGCGCGCACCAAGCCCGCGCCTGACGTCTACCTGGCGGCGGCGCAGCATCTGCAGGCGTCACCTCTGCAGTGCCTGGTGATCGAGGACTCGGTCACCGGCGTCCAGGCCGGTATCGCCGCCGGCGCCATGGTCTGGGGCTATTGCCCGCTGCCGGAGCAGGGCGCTGCCTTGCGCGAAGCCGGTGCCAGCCACCTGTTCGGGCACATGGCAGATTTGCAGGATTTGCTGGCGGCCACTTGATTGCCGTATTGTCATTGCGGACCTGATCCGCAATCCGGGTGATTTCTAGCTTCTTCCGGCGCGCCTGAACTCCGCCGGCGTCTGGCCGGTCCAGGTGCGAAAGGCGCGGATGAAGCTCTTCTCGTTTTGAAAGCCCACGGCCTCGGCAACCTGCTTGAGGGGGCGCGCCGTGCGCAGCAGCAGCTCGCGCGCGCGGCCTTGGCGCACCTCGTCCTTGAGCGTCTGCAGCGCGGTCCCCTTTTCGACCAGCTGGCGGTGCAGCGTGCGTGGCGAGACGTGCAGCAGCGCGGCCAGGTCTTCGGCGCTGCGTGTCTGCGCCGGCTGCGCCGCGAGCGCCTGGCGTACGCGCGCCACCAGCAGGCGGTCGCGCCGGTACTGGCGCACGGTCAGCGGCAGGGCGCGCTGCAGCATCTGCTGCATGGCGGCTTCATCGCGGCGCAGCGGCAGCGCCAGGTAGCGCGCGTCGAAGCGGATCGCGGCGTTGGCCGCATCGAAGCGTGTCGGGCCCGGGAACAGCACGCCATAGACGTCGTGATGCGGCGGCGCCGGGAACGGGAACTGCGCGCCCTGCAATGGCAGGCGCGAATCGATCAGCCAGCAGGCCAGGCCGTGGATGTTGCGCAGCACCGAGACCAGGCAGAACTCGCGCAAGGGGCCGAGGTCGCTGTGGTCGGTGATGGCGAGCGTCGCCGTGTCGCCGCTCACGGTCAGGGCGAGCGTGATGTCGCTGGCGATCAGACTGTGATGCCGGCACCAGCGCTTGAGCGCGCGGCCCAGGCTCGGCGCGCTGAGCGAGGCGCGCGCCAGCATGCCGTAACTGCCCCAGGGCAGGCGGCGGCTGAACCAGCCCAGCGCTTCGTCGTCGAGCTCCTGCATCGCAGCGCCCGAGATGCATTCCATTTGCGCGGCGCTGATGCGTGCCGCCGGATCGTTGAGCTTTGCTGGCGCAATTTGTGCCAGCTTCAAGGCCTGCGCCGGGTCTTTGCCGTAGCGCCGGTAGCCTTCCACAATCGCCGCCACAAACGCCATGGGCGTCAATGCCTGGCCGGTGGTGACGGGCAGGTTGGACGGACGCGCGGCGGCGGGTTTGGCGGGCATGCACCGAGTATGCTTAGCCATGGCAGGATTTGCAACCTGTTTGGCAAATGCATGGTGCCCGTCCGGTAGACAATGGCGTCTGACGCCTCCGAACCATAGAAGGACCACCATGCCCGTTCTGGAATCCCAACTCAAACCGCGCTCGGCCGAATTCCAGGCCAATGTCGCGGCCATGCGCCTGCTGGTGCAGGACCTCAATGCCCAGATTGCCAAGGCCGCGCTCGGCGGCGGCGACGCGGCGCGCGCCAAGCACACGGCGCGCGGCAAACTGCTGCCGCGCGACCGCATCCAGATGCTGCTCGATCCGGGCACGCCGTTCCTGGAACTCTCGCCCCTGGCCGCCATGGGCCTGTACCGCGATCGCGACGGCAGCGACGCTGCGCCCAGCGCCGGCGTGATCTGCGGCATCGGCCGTGTCGAGGGTGTCGACTGCATGATCATCTGCAACGACGCGACGGTGAAGGGCGGCAGCTACTTCCCGATGACGGTCAAGAAGCACTTGCGCGCGCAGGAGATCGCGCAACAGAACCGCCTGACCTGCATCTACCTGGTCGATTCCGGCGGCGCCAATCTGCCGACGCAGGACGAGGTGTTCCCGGACCGCGAGCACTTCGGCCGCATCTTCTTCAACCAGGCCAACATGAGCGCGCAGCGCATCTCGCAAATCGCCGTCGTCATGGGCAGTTGCACGGCCGGCGGCGCCTATGTGCCGGCTATGAGCGACGAGACCATCATCGTAAAAAACCAGGGCACGATCTTCCTGGGCGGCCCGCCGCTAGTGAAAGCCGCCACCGGCGAGGTGGTGACGGCGGAGGACCTGGGCGGTGGCGATGTGCACACGCGCCTGTCGGGCGTGGCCGACCATCTGGCGCAGAACGATTTGCACGCGCTGGCGCTGGCGCGCCAGGCGGTCTCGCACCTGAACCACAAGAAGCCGTTGCAGGCCGCGGTGGCAGCGCCGCGCGCGCCGCTGTTTGCCGCCGAGGAACTGTACGGCGTGATCCCGACCGACACGCGCAAGCCCTACGACGTGCGCGAGATCATCGCGCGCATCGTCGACGGCTCCGAGTTCCATGAGTTCAAGCCGCGCTACGGCACGACGCTGGTGACCGGCTTTGCCAACATCGAAGGCATGCCGGTGGGCATCATCGCCAACAACGGCATCCTGTTCAGCGAGTCGGCGCTGAAAGGCGCGCACTTCATCGAACTGTGCTGCCAGCGCAAGATTCCGCTCGTGTTCCTGCAGAACATCACCGGCTTCATGGTCGGGCGCAAGTACGAGAACGAAGGCATTGCGCGCAACGGCGCCAAGATGGTCACCGCCGTGGCGACGGCGGCCGTGCCCAAGTTCACCATCATCATCGGCGGCAGCTTCGGCGCCGGCAACTACGGCATGTGCGGGCGCGCCTACAGCCCGCGCTTCCTCTGGATGTGGCCCAACGCGCGCATCTCGGTGATGGGCGGCGAGCAGGCCGCGAGCGTCTTGGCCACCGTGCGGCGCGACGGCATTGAGGAGCGCGGCGGCACCTGGAGCAAGGAAGAGGAAGAAGCGTTTCGCGCGCCGATCCGCAACCAGTACGAGAGCCAGGGTCACCCCTATTTCGCCACGGCGCGCCTTTGGGACGACGGCATCATCGACCCGGCCGACACGCGCCGCGTGCTCGCGCTGGGCCTGAGCGCCACGCTCAACGCGCCGATTCCCGATACCCAGTTCGGCGTGTTCCGGATGTAATGGAAAGAGACCACCATGTTTAACAAGATTCTCATTGCCAATAGAGGCGAGATCGCTTGCCGGGTTGCGGCGACGGCGCGGCGCATGGCCATCAAGACGGTTGCGGTTTATTCCGACGCCGACGCCAATGCCAAGCACGTCAGCGTCTGTGACGAGGCCGTGCACATCGGCGCCAGCGCGCCACGCGAGAGCTACCTGCGCTGGGAGCGCATCCTCGAAGCGGCCAAGGCCACCGGCGCGCAGGCCGTGCATCCGGGCTACGGCTTCCTCAGCGAGAACGAAGAGTTCGCCCAGGCCTGCGCCGATGCCGGGCTGGTCTTCATCGGCCCACTGCCCTCGAGCATCAAGGCCATGGGCCTGAAGGCCGAGTCCAAGCAACTGATGGGCAAGGCCGGCGTGCCGCTGGTGCCCGGTTACCACGGCGCCGACCAGGACCCGGCGCTGCTGCAGCGCGAGGCCGATGCCATCGGCTACCCGGTGCTGATCAAGGCCAGCGCCGGCGGCGGTGGCAAGGGCATGCGCGCGGTCGACAAGACTGAGGATTTTGCAGCTGCGCTCGCGAGTTGCAAGCGCGAAGCGATCAACAGTTTCGGCGACGACGCCGTGCTGATCGAGAAGTACGTGCAGCGCCCGCGCCACATCGAGATCCAGGTCTTTGGCGACACGCACGGCAATTACGTCTACCTGTTCGAGCGCGACTGCTCGGTGCAGCGCCGCCATCAGAAGGTGCTGGAAGAAGCGCCCGCGCCCGGCATGACGCCCGAGCTGCGCCAGAAGATGGGCGAGGCGGCCGTGGCGGCGGCCCGCGCCGTGAGCTACGTCGGCGCCGGGACGGTCGAGTTCATCGTCGAGCAGCGCGCCGACGGCAGCATGGAATTCTTCTTCATGGAGATGAACACGCGGCTGCAGGTCGAGCATCCGGTGACGGAAGCGATCACCGGCCAGGATCTGGTCGAGTGGCAGTTGCGCGTGGCGTCCGGCGAGACGCTGCCGCTGCGCCAGGACCAGCTCAAGATCAACGGCCATGCGATCGAGGCCCGCATCTGCGCCGAGAACCCCGACAACAACTTCCTGCCGGCCACCGGCACGCTGCAGGTCTATGGCCTGCCGGATTGTGTGACCTTCGAGCGCGCCGATGCGCCCGGTGGCCCGCGCGTGCGCGTCGACTCCGGCGTGCGCCAGGGCGACGCGATCTCGCCGTTCTACGACTCGATGGTGGCCAAGCTGATCGTGCACGGCGAGACGCGCGCGCAGGCGCTGGCGCGGCTCGACGTGGCACTGGCGCAGACCCACATCGTTGGCCTCAATACCAACGTGCAGTTCCTGCGCAACGTGGTGCAGAGCAAGTCCTTTGTGCAGGCCGATCTGGATACTGGCCTCATCCCGCGCGAAGCGGCTGTGCTGTTCAAGCAGGAGAAGGTCGGTTTGACGCTGGCCGTGGCCGGCGCCATCGCCAACACGCTGCTGCAGGAGCAGGCCTTTGAGGCGCGATTTTCCGTGCAGTCGCAGTGGCTCGACCCCTGGGCCCGGCGCGACGGCTGGCGCTCGCACGGCCCGAGCACGCGCCGTTTCGACTACGAGTTTGCCGGTGAGGTCCATGTGATCGAGATGACGACGCTGCACGACGGCACTTTGCAGCTCGCCGTGGCCGGCGAAGTCGCCTCGTTCGCGTTTGTCACGGTCACGCACGGCATCGACGTGCGCTTCGGCAGCCGGCGCCAGATCGTCAACGTCTACCAGAGCGGCGCGACGGTGCATGTGTTCTCGGCGCAGGGCGCAACGCAGATCGTCGTCATCGATGCGCTGGCGCATGCCGGCGACGCGCAGGTCGAAGGCGGTCGCCTGACGGCGCCGATGCCGGGCAAGGTGGTGTCCTTCGCCGTGAAGGCTGGCGACAACGTCAAGATCGGTCAGACGCTCGCCGTGCTCGAAGCCATGAAGATGGAACACACCATCGCCGCCCCCGCCGACGGCGTGGTCGGCGAACTGCTCTACGCGCCCGGCGACCAGGTGCCCGAGGGCGCGGAGTTGCTCAAGCTGGTGGTAGCATAGGGCAAGCCCGGACGATGCGGGGGCATCGACTTTCAGGGTACGCTTGGCACCCATGAAAATCACGTTTTGCTGCACCGGTACCAAGCCCGAGCCCTGGCTGGCCGGCTTGCGCTCGGCCCTGCCGGGTGCCGAGGTCACGGTCTGGGAGGCGGGCGCGCCGGTGGCGGATCACGCCGTGGTCTGGGCGCCGCCACAGCAGTTCTTCGACGAGCAAGGCAAACTCAAGGGTGTCTTCAACATCGGCGCCGGCGTCGATGCCCTGCTCAAGCTGCGCCTGCCGCCACAGGCCACGGTGGTGCGGCTGGACGATGCCGGCATGTCGGTGCAGATGGCCGAGTACGTGTGCCACGCCGTGATCCGGCACTTTCGCGAGTTCGACGGCTACGCGGCCGATATCAAAGCCGGCACCTGGTCGTACCGCAAGCCGCGCGAGCGCGCCGAATTTCCGGTCGGCGTCATGGGACTGGGTGTGCTCGGCGCGCGCGTTGCGCAAAGCCTGGCGCAGTTCGATTTTCCGGTCGTGGGCTGGAGCGGCTCGGCCAAGGAACTGACGGGCGTGCGCTGCTTCGCCGGCGCCGCGCAATTCAATGAGTTTCTGGCGGGCACGCGCATCCTGGTCAACCTGCTGCCGCTGACACCCGATACGCGCGACATCATGCGCCTGGACACGCTGTCGCGGCTGCAAAGCGGCGGCTACGTGATCAACGTCGCGCGCGGCGCGCACCTGGTCGACGATGACCTGCTGGCGCTGCTCGCCAGCGGCCACCTGGCCGGCGCCATGCTCGATGTCTTTCGCACGGAGCCGCTGCCGCAGGAGCACCCGTTCTGGCGCGATCCGAAAATCACCATCACCCCGCACACTTCGGCGCGCACCCTGCGCGACGAGAGCATCGCCCAGATCGCCGGCAAGATCCGCGCCCTGGAAGCAGGGCAGGCCATCGTCGGCATCGTGGACCCGGTGCGCGGCTATTGAGCACAGCGGCGTTAAGCTTGCATTGAACCGAGGACTTGAACATGAATCTCCCCTCCCGCGTCAAACTGGTCGAAGTCGGGCCGCGTGACGGTCTGCAGAATGAAAAGCAGGCGGTGCCGGCGGCGGTCAAGATCGCGCTGGTGCAGCGCCTGCAGGACGCCGGCCTCAAGGAGATCGAGGTCACGAGCTTTGTCTCCCCCAAGTGGGTGCCGCAGATGGCAGACAACGCCGAGGTGATGGCCGGCATTGCGCGCGCGAGCGGCGTGCGCTATTCGGTGCTGACGCCGAACCTGCAGGGTTTCGAGGCCGCGCTGCCGTCGAAGCCCGACGAGATCGTCGTATTCGGCGCGGCCAGCGAGGCCTTCAGCCGCAAGAACATCAACTGCAGCATCGCCGAGAGCATCGAGCGCTTCGCGCCGGTGGTGCAGGCGGCGCGTGCGGCCGGCATCCATGTGCGCGGCGCCATGTCCTGCACGGTGGGCTGCCCGTACGAGGGCGAGGTGGCGCCCGAGCGCGTCGGCTACCTGGCGGGTTTGATGAAGGGCATCGGCGTGCAGCACGTCGGTGTCGCGGACACCATCGGCGTGGGCACGCCGATCAAGGTGCAGCGCGCTTTGGAAGCGACGCTCAACCACTTCGACGTCAACCATGTTTCCGGCCATTTTCATGACACCTATGGCCAGGCCCTGGCCAATACGCTGGCGAGCCTGCAGATGGGTGTCTGGCAGTTCGACACTTCGGTCGCCGGCCTGGGCGGCTGTCCCTATGCCAAGGGCGCGACCGGCAATGTGGCGAGCGAGGACGTGGTCTACCTGTTGCACGGCCTGGGCATCGCAACCGGCATCGACCTCGACAAGCTGATCGACGCCGGAGCGTTCATCAGCGATTTCCTGCAGCGCAAATCCGGCTCGCGCGTTGCGACCGCCATTCTGGCCAAGCGCAATTCCTGATGAGCGACGAAGAATCCAAGTCATGGCCGGAAGGCGTGCAGCGCATAGCGGCGGCCTTGCGCGCGCAGGGTCATCCGCATACGCCGGTGCTGCTCGACGATGCGGCGTGCACGGCGCAGCAGGCGGCAGACGCGCTGGGCATCGCTCTGGGCCAGATCGCCAAGAGCATCATCTTCCGGCGCAAGGCCGACGACGCTGCGGTGCTGGTCGTGACATCGGGCGACCGGCGCGTGGACGAGAAGAAGGTCGAAGCGCTGGTCGGCAAACTGGGCCGCGCCGACGCTGCCTTTGTCAAGGAAAAAACCGGTTACTCGATCGGCGGCGTGCCGCCGATCGCGCACGCCACGCCCTCGGTGACGCTGATCGACCAGGAGCTGTTGCGCTTTGAAGTGATCTGGGCTGCGGCCGGGCATCCGCATGGCGTCTTCCAGCTCAGCCCGCAGGACCTGCGGCGGCTGTCCGGCGCTCCGCTGGCCGACGTTGTGGCCGGTTCGCTGCGCTTGGTCCAGTCCGGTGCGGCAGATCCGCTGGCGGCGCGCGCTGCGCTGGCCCGCTCCGGCGCGCAGGAGGTGCCTTCGCCCTGCATCGCGGTCTGCCAGATGGATTCGCGCACGGGGTTTTGCGCGGGCTGCTACCGCACGCTCGACGAGATCGCGCTGTGGAGCGGCGCCGATGATGCGGGCAAGCGCCTGATCTGGTCACGCATCGAGGAACGCGCGCAGCACAAGCCATCATGAAGCACATCACCTTTTACCTCGACTTCATTTCGCCCTACGCCTATCTGGCGTTCGAGAAACTGCCGCTGGCGCTGATGGGGCACAGCTACAGCATGCGCTACAAGCCGGTGCTGTTTGCCGCGCTGCTCAAGCACCATGGACAACTCGGTCCGGCCGAGATCGCCGGCAAGCGCGACTGGACCTACCGCCAGGTGTCATGGCTGGCGCAGCGCGAAGGCGTGACGCTGCAACTGCCGGCGACGCATCCCTTCAACCCGCTGGCGCTGTTGCGCCTGGCCACGGCCTGTGACGCGCAGGGCGAGCCCAACCGCTATGTCTGCGAGAACGTGTTTCGCCACGTCTGGCACGGCGGCGCTGAGGCTGGCGACGCGGCGCGCCTGCAAGGCCTGACGCGCCAGCTGAGCCCGCAGCGCGCGCCGGACAGCGACGAGGTCAAGGCGCAGCTCAAGGCCAACACCGATGAGGCGATTGCGCGCGGCGTCTTTGGCGTGCCGACGTTCGCCGTCGACGACAAGCTGTTCTGGGGCTTAGACGCGCTGCCGATGCTGGCGTCCTGCCTGTCCGGTGATCCGTGGTTCGATGCGGCCTGGGACGAGGCGGCGCGGGTCGCTGTCGGTGTGACACGCTCAGGCCCGAGCGTCTGATCCGCGCGTCACGCGCTCAGATGGAAATGCAGCTGCAAGTGCAGCCGGAATTGCCGGACGACCGCCAGTGAATCGCGTAGCAAGTCGCGGTCCAGCGTGCTCAGGTCGGCCAGCTTCACGAGGTTGCTGACCGACTGTCCGAGCGCGATCTGGCGCAGGTTGTTGCGCAGCTTGAGCGTCATCATGAAGTGCAGGGTCTCGGTCAGGTCGCGCGCGAGTTCGGCTGACAGGAATTGCTGTCTGGCTAAGGCGTCCAGGCGTTCAACCGTGCTCAGGGCATCCAGGCGGTGCTCCAGCGCCAGCGCACGCGCGCCATGGACGATCGGGAACGTGCCGAGTTTCTTGAGGTCAAAGCTGTGCTCGGCGCCCTTGCGCAGCCGGGTAAGGCGGCTCCACCATCCCGTGCCGGGCTCCTTGAACTGATTGACCGCATCCGCCAGCCGGGCGATGAAGATGTCGTTGCCGGCGAGCAGGTTCAGGGCGTGCGTGCGCGCGGCATGCAGCAGCGTGGCATCGCCCGACACCGGATGCGCATCGATGAAGATTGCCAGGTTCATCGTGCCGTCCGGGTCCGCGTCAAACAACCAGTGCCCGATGGTTTCCTTGAAGCCGGCAACCGGCTGACACCAGAGCGGGTTGGTGACCATGATGTTGCCCGGGCAAGGCGGATAGCCAAATCCGAGCAGTTCGGTGCTGAAGCGTGCAACGATCCCGGACAGGTCCGGGCACTGGTAGCCGTCACGCAGCAGCAGGGCGTTGTCCTGGTCGGTCTTGAGGATCTGTTCGCCGCGCCCCTCGCTCCCCATGACCAGCAGGCAGCTGTTGTGCATCAGCTCGGCCGGCGCCACCAGCGACCACAGGCGCGCGAATATCTTGGCATTGAGGCCGCTGACCAGGCGCGAGACGATGTCGATGCGGACGCCGCCGCGCACCAGCAGCGCGATCGTCTCGTCCACCTGACGCGCCGCCACCCTGAGCTCCTCGGCGCTCTGCGCCTGATCGACCGCCAGGGTGATCAGATGCGAATGGTTCGAGACAAAACCCATCAGGTCGAGCTGGCTGAGCACGCCGAGGATTTCGCCGTCCTGCTTGACCAAGATGCGATGCACGCGGTGCCGCAGCATGGTGAGCAGAGCATCGAAGAGCTCGGCTTCCGGCGGCAGCGTGATCAGCGCGTAGTGCGCCACCTCGCGCACCGCCAGCGGCTGCGGTTTGAGCATCGCATCGCGCAGGTCGGTGGTGGTGAAGAAGCCCAGGCGCGGCACGCCGCCCTCGCTGTCGCGCACCAGCGCGCTGGTGCGCTTGTTCTCGAACATCAGGCGGCAGACCGAGACTAGATCCATCGCGCCGTCGACGTAGAAAGGCGGGTGCCAAGGGATGTCGCGCACGCGCACCAGCATCAGGGAGAGCAGCTCGCGGTTGTGGTTGATGTCCTCCTCGTCGGTGAGTTGGCGCGACAGTCCGGCAAAAACGCGGGCGCTGAAGCGGGCGTTGCCGGCCAGCAGGCTCAGCACCGTGTCGCGGGACAGGCGCCACGCCGTGACCTCGTCGAGCGCCGTTGCCGTGGCCTGGCAGCGTTCGGTCAGCAGCGCGCGCCAGCCGCTGGTCTCGCCGGCGCCGAGCACCAGCGCCTGCGTGTCCTCGACGAGTTGCACATGGCCGGAGATCAGAAGCCACAGGTTCTGCGGTGTCGCTCCCGGCGTGAACAGGGTTTCGCCGGGCTGCACGCGCACCTGGACGGCGGCCTCGCGCACCCGTGCTTGTTCTATGGGGCTCAATTCGTCGAACGGCGCCACGGCAAAGGAAAATGGGTCTGTCACCAGTGACCTGCTGCAAAACAAAAAAGAAGGACTGCAAGCTTAACGCATGCAGTCCTTGCAAGCCATTTTCATCGGACGACCGTCAGGTCACCCGGTGAATACGGAAAATCATCAGTGGCCGGAAGCCGACGACGAACCGATGCCGGTTTCGGAGCGCACTTCCTGCGCCGGGTAGCCAGCCCGGTCGATGGCGGCGCGCGCGCCGCGGTCCATCAGGGAGACCAGCCAGATTGTGATGAACGCTGCGGGTATCGAGAAGATGGCCGCCGAGTCATACGGGAACCAGGCCGACCCCGCCGGGTGCTTCAGCACGGCAACCCAGACAGCGGGCGAGACGACGGTCAGCCCGATGGCCAAGACCAGGCCGACAAAACCACCGGTCACCGCACCCTTGGTCGTGCAATCCTTCCACAGTACCGACATGAACAGGACCGGGAAGTTGGCCGAAGCCGCGATCACGAACGCCAGCATCACCATGTAGGCCACGTTTTCCTTCTCGAACGCAATGCCCAGCGTGACGGCAATGACGCCCAGAGCCACCGTGGTCATCTTGGAAACGCGGAGTTCCTGCGCCTGATCGACGCGGCCATGGCGCCAGACCGATGCATACAGGTCGTGTGAGACGGCCGAGGCACCCGACAGCGTCAAACCGGCAACCACTGCAAGGATCGTGGCGAAGGCCACGGCCGAGATGAAGCCCATGAACACGCTGCCGCCGACGGCGCGGGACAGATGCACGGCCGCCATGTTGCCGCCGCCGTTAAGGCCCTTGGCGATGTCACCGCCGACAAAGTAGTCCGCCGGATTCGGGATCAGGTTGGTGATGGCGCCAAAGCCGATGATGAAGGTCAGGATGTAGAAGTATCCGATCCAGGTGGTGGCCCAGCCGACCGACTTGCGTGCTTCCTTGGCGCTTGGCACGGTGAAGAAGCGCATCAGGATGTGCGGCAGACCGGCTGTTCCGAACATGAGCGCCATGCCGACTGAGATCGCGGAGACGGGGTCCTTGATGTAGCCACCCGGGAACATAATGGCTTCCTTCTTGGAGTGCACTTCAATGGCCTTGACGAACATGGCCTCGGGCGAGAAGCCGAACTGCATCAGCACCGAGAACGCCATGAAGGTCGCGCCGCCGAGCAGCATGCAGGCCTTGATGATCTGCACCCACGTGGTGGCCGTCATGCCGCCGAACAGCACGTAGATCATCATGATCGAGCCGACCAGGATTTCCGCGTATAGGTAGTCCATGCCAAACAGCAGCTTGATGAGTTGGCCGGCGCCGACCATCTGCGCCGTCATGTAGAACGCCACCACGGCCAGCGAGCCGCAGGCAGCGAAGATGCGAATCGGCGTCTGGTCAAAACGGTAGCCGGCGACGTCGGCAAAGGTGAACTTGCCCAGGTTGCGCAGTCGCTCGGCCATCAGGAAGGTGATGATGGGCCAGCCCACCAGCCAGCCGATCGAGTAGATCAAGCCGTCAAAGCCGCTGGCAAACACCAAGCCCGAAATACCGAGAAACGAAGCGGCCGACATGTAGTCGCCGGCAATCGCCAGGCCATTCTGAAAACCGGTGATGCCGCCACCGGCGGTGTAGAAGTCGGCTGCGCTCTTGGTGCGCGAGGCGGCCCATTTGGTGATCCACAGCGTAATGGACACAAAGATGGCAAACATCGCGATGGCCGTCCAGTTGGTCGGCTGCTTGGCCGCTTGACCGACATCGGGACCGGCGGCATAGACGCCGGCGGCGACGGCCATCAGTGCGATCAGCGCCATCGCGCTCTTGGGTTTGAAAAGACGCGTCATTTCAGTGCTCCTTTCACCACTTGCTGGGTCAGATCGTCGTAAACGCTGTTGGCGCGGCGGACATAGATGTTGGTAATGATGATGGTGTAGACCAGCACACCGATGCCGAGCGGCATGCCCAGCGTGATGACGCCGGAGCCGATCTTGGTGGCCAGAAAAGGTTTGTTGAAAGCCACCAGTGCGATGAAGCCGTAGTACACGACCATCTCCGACAAGGTGAGCCACCACCCGAAGCTGCTGCGCTTTGCCTTGAGCTCCTGGTACTTTGGGTTGCTGACAACCCGTTCGATCCAATCATCTGCCATGGTTCGTCTCCTAGTTATAAGTGATGACGCCGCGAAGGCTAAGTGCCGGTCCTTACCGTTAACTGACCAACTTGCGCGAGCGTGGCGATTTTTGCGACGCACGGCGCCGCCCCATTGGAGAAGTGGTGCATGTCGGTGTTTTCCCTCGGTATCCCTTGCAGGCCCTTGATTTGTTCATCGCTATCAGACATCCGTAAGCAAGTGGACGGATAGTCCGGTCGCAATGCGATGGGTTGGCCCTAGACGGGCCGCGGCGCAGATCCTGGCAAGGAGGTAAGAGTGTTTGAAGGACTTGGTACGCAGCGTCTGCTTGCCCTTTTTTTTGCGGGCTGGTTGCTGTTCAGCTTTCCGCTGCTGGGTTTGTGGGACCGCGATGCCACGCTGCTGGGCGTCCCGCTGTTTCCGGCGGCGCTGTTCATTCTCTGGGCGCTTCTGATCGCCATGCTCGCTTGGTGGATGGAACACCCCGATCAGAAATAGCCATGGTGTCACCCGCTGCCGTCATCGCTGCTTCGTTCGCCTACCTGCTGCTGCTGTTCGCGGTCGCCTATATTGGCGACTGGCGCGCGCGCCAGGGGCGCTCGGTGATCGACAGCGCCTGGATCTATGCCTTGTCGATGGCTGTGTACTGCACGGCCTGGACCTACTTCGGCAGCGTGGGACGCGCCGCATCCGGTGGCGTCTGGTTTCTGCCGATCTATCTCGGTCCGACCCTTGCCATGGTGCTGGGCTGGGTCGTGATTCGCAAGATGATCCGCATCGCCCGCGTTTACCGCATCACCTCCATCGCCGACTTCATCGCCAGTCGCTATGGCAAGAGCCCGCTGCTGTCGGGTCTCGTGACGCTGATTGCGGTGGTCGGCATCGTCCCCTACATCGCGCTGCAACTCAAGGCAGTGTCCGCCGGTTACACGCTGCTGACGGCGCCTGGCAGCGCCGGCCTGTCACCGGGGCGGCACTGGGACAGCGATGGCGCGTTCTATGTGGCCCTGATCCTGGCCGGGTTCAGCATAGTTTTTGGCGCGCGCCAGCTTGACACCACCGAGCGGCACGAGGGCATGGTGGCGGCCATCGCCTTCGAGTCGCTTGTCAAGCTGGTGGCGTTTCTTGCCGTCGGCGTGTTCGTGGTCTATGGCCTGTTCGACGGCCTGGCCGATCTTTTTGCGCGCGCGCGCGCGGTGCCGGCTCTGGCCAGCCTGCTGCGGCTGGAGCAAGGCGCCGACTTCTCCTGGTCGCAGTGGTTTGCCCAGATCCTGCTGTCGATGCTGTCGGTCGTGTTCCTGCCGCGCCAGTTCCAGGTCATGGTGGTTGAGAACGTGCGTGAAAGCCATCTGCGGCGCGCGGTCTGGGTGTTCCCGCTCTACATGCTGGTCATTAACCTGTTCGTGCTGCCGATTGCGCTGGGCGGTCTGCTGTACTTTGGTTCGACGCCCATGAATGCCGAGAATTTTGTGCTGTCGCTGCCCCTGGCGGCCGGGCAGAACGCGCTGGCCCTGTTTGCCTTTGTCGGCGGCTTGTCGGCGGCCACCGGCATGGTGATCGTGGAGACGATTGCTGTCTCCACCATGGTCAGCAACGAACTGGTGATGCCCTTGCTGCTGCGCACGCGCCAATTCCGTCCGGGCGCTGGGCATGACCTGACCCGTGTGTTGCTCGGCGTGCGTCGCGCCGCCATTCTGGGCTTGATGCTGCTGGGCTATTCGTATTTCCATCTGGCCGGCGAGGCTTATGCGCTGGTCAGCATCGGGCTGGTCAGCTTTGCCGCCGTGGCCCAGTTCGCGCCTGCCCTGCTCGGCGGGCTGTACTGGAAGGGCGGCTCCCCGACCGGCGCACTGGCCGGGTTGCTGGCCGGCTTTTCGATGTGGGTCTACACGCTGATGCTGCCCTCGATCGCCAAGTCGGGCTGGCTCGGAACGGATCTTCTGGAGCACGGGCCCTGGGGTCTGACCCTGCTGCGGCCGGAGCAGCTTCTGGGTTTGCGCGGCCTGGACGGCCTGACGCACTCGCTGTTCTGGAGCATGCTGGTCAACATCGTGGCCTACGTCGGCATCTCGCTCTGGCGCGCGCCGTCGGGACATGTGGCCAGCCAGGCCCTTCTGTTTGTCGACGTTTACGACCGCAGCGCCGTGTCTAGCCCGATCTTCTGGCGCGGCGAGGCCAAGGTGCCCGACCTGCTGCGTTTGTGCGAGCGCTTTCTGGGTGCCGGCAAGGCACGCAGCCTGTTCGAGACCTATGCAGCGCGGGCTGGTGCGGCGCAGGTGGACGCGATCCGGGCCGATGCGCGCTTGGTGCACTTTGTCGAAACCCAGTTGGCCGGCGCTGTCGGCAGCGCGTCGGCGCGCCTGCTGGTGGCTTCGGCGGTCGAGGAAGAGGCGCTCACGGCCGAGGATGTGCTGCGCATGCTCGACGAGGCATCGCAGTTGCGCGCCCATTCGCGCGAGCTCGAAGAGAAATCCGAATCGCTGGAGCGCGCCACCGCCGAGCTGCGCCAGGCCAATGAGCAGCTCAAGAGCCTGGATCGGCTCAAGGATGACTTCATGTCCTCGGTGACGCACGAACTGCGCACGCCGCTGACCTCGATCCGGGCTCTGGCCGAGCTGATGCGTGACGATGCCCAGATGCCGCTGGCGCAGCGGCGCCAGTTCATCGACATCATCGTGACCGAGACCGAGCGCCTGACCCGTCTGGTCAACCAGGTGCTCGACATGGCCAAGATCGAGTCCGGCCACGCCCAGTGGCATGCCTCGGACGTTGATTTGCGCGCGCTTGTCGGGCAGGCCGTCAGCACCACCGCCGAGCTGTTCCATGAGCGGCAGACGCGGGTCGATGTCGTGATGCCGGAGCAGGTTCCAAGCTTGCGGTGTGACCCGGACCGGCTGATGCAGGTGCTGCTCAATCTGCTGTCCAACGCCGCCAAGTTCGTGCCGGTGCCGGGGGGGCGGGTGACGGTGCAGCTCGATTCTGACTCCGCCGGTGTCACGATCTCGGTGCGCGACAACGGGCCCGGCGTGCCGCGCGAGCAGCAGGCGCTGATCTTCGAGCGTTTTCGCCAGGGCGGCGATGGCGCCAACCGGCCGCAGGGCACCGGCCTGGGTCTGCCCATTAGCCGCCAGATTGTGGAACACTTTGGTGGACGTATCTGGATTGAATCGAAGGCCGGGCAGGGTTCCAGCTTCGTATTTCAGCTGCCATGGCATGGGCTGAAGCCGCGGCCGGGCGCGACACAATAAGGAGACATGACATGAGCAAGAAGATATTGGTGGCGGACGACGAGCCCAATATTGTGATTTCGCTGGAGTACCTGCTCAAGCGCGAGGGCTACTCCGTGCAGGTCGCGCGCGACGGCAAGGAGGCGCTCGACGTCATTGCGCGCGAGCGGCCCGACCTGGTGCTGCTCGACGTGATGATGCCGATCAAGACCGGCTTCGAAGTCTGCCAGGCGGTGCGTGCCAACGAGGGCCTGCAGGGCACGAAGATCCTGATGCTGACCGCCAAGGGGCGCGACACCGATGTGGCCAAGGGCACGGCCCTTGGCGCCGACGACTACATGACCAAGCCCTTCTCGACCCGCGAACTGGTCGAGAAGGTGGCCAAGCTGCTGGGCGGCCTGCCGTGAGGCTGGACCGGCGACTGCTCCTCGTGATGGCCGCGGCCGGCCTGGTCATGGCCGGCTGGCTGGGCGCGACCCTGGCGCTGCTCTGGTTCACGCTCGAGCCTGACCAGCGCGAGCTCGCGGGCAAGCTACTGGGCCCACGCCTCGCGCTGCTCGGCATGAGCTGGGCCGTCGCCTTCGCGCTGGCAGCGGCCGGCCTGCGCGCCTTGTGGCGGACCTATGTCAACCGGCCGGCGCGACTGCTGGAAGAAACCCGCGTCCTGCTGGCGGCCACTGGCGCGCAGCAGTTGAACGCGCGGGGCAGCCGCGAAATGCGCGCACTGGGCGAGGCCATCAACGCCCTGGCGGCGCAGCGCGACCTGCTGCGCGAAGACATGGCGCGCCAAGTGACGCAGGCCAGCCAGCGCGTGCAGCAGGAGAAGAACCGCCTGTCGGCGCTGATGGCCGAGCTGACGCAAAGCGTGGTGGTGTGCAACCTCGATGGCCGCATCCTGCTCTACAACAATCGCGCCCGCCTGCAGTTGCGCGAGTTCTCGCAGATGCCGGAACTGGTAGCCGGCGCCGAGTTGATCGGCATCGGCCGCTCGATCTATGCCGTGTTCGACCGCCAGATGGTGGCCCATGCGCTGGAGAACATCCACCAGCGCATGGTGCGCGGCGCGGCCAGCCCGTCCACCCAGTTCGTGACGACCACGCCCTCGGGCCAGTTGCTGCGCGTGCAGATGGCGCCCGTGCGCCCGGGCAAGACCGATGCCGACGACATCGATGCTTTCAGCGGCTTCGTTCTGATGCTGGACAACGTGACGCGCAACTTCGAGCAGGAGTCGCTGCGCGACCGCCTGCTGTACGGCCTCACCGAGGGCAGTCGGTCGTCGCTGGCCAGCATGCAGGCGGCTCTCGACATGCTGGGCTACGCCGACATCGAGCCCGAGATGCGCGAGCGCTTCATGCGCGTGCTGCGCGAGGAGCTGACGGCCATGAGCGGGCGCATTACCGATCTGGTGCAGCACTCCACACAAGGGCTCAAGACGCGCTGGCCGTTGGAGGAAATGCTGGGCTCCGATCTGGTGACAGCGGCGCGCCGGCAGATCGAGGTCTACTGCGCGCGCTCGGTGACGGTGGACAGCGTCGACGAGAGCCTGTGGCTCAAGGTGGAGAGCTTCTCGCTGCTGCAGGCCCTGACCTATCTGTCGAGCCGGCTGGTCGACGAGTTTGAAGTGAAGTTCATGCGCCTGCGCCTGCAGGCCGCGGGCCCGCGCGCGCAGCTGGACCTGATCTGGACAGGCCATGCCATGAGCACGGAGACCGTGATGACCTGGGAGATGGACCCCATGCGCTTCGGCGCCGAGAGCCTGCCGCTGACCGTGCGCGACGTGGTCGAGCGCCACGGTGGCGAGATGTGGTTCGAGCGCGAGCGCGTGCGCCATGAAGCGTTTTTCCGTTTTCTGCTACCGCTGGCCACGGCGCAGGAGCGGCTCGAGGCCACCGAGCTGTCGCAAAGCGACAGCCGTCCCGAGTATTACGACTTCGACCTGTTCCAGACCAGTACGCAGGGCAGTGAACTCGATGATCAGCTGCTGTCCGAGTTGTCCTATACCGTGTTCGACACCGAAACCACGGGGCTCAATCCGTCTGACGGCGACGAGATCATCCAGATCGGCGCGGCGCGCATTGTCAACGGCAAACTGCTGCGCCAGGAAACCTTCGAGCAGTTGGTCGATCCGCAGCGTCTGATTCCGACGGCATCGAGCGAGATCCACGGCATCACGCAGGCCATGGTCGTCGGCAAGCCCGCCATCGGCGCGGTATTGCCGGCCTTGCATGCCTTTGCCAGGGATACGGTGCTGGTGGCGCACAATGCCGCCTTCGACATGAAGTTTCTGCAGCTCAAGGAGGCCAGCACGGGTGTCGCCTTTCACCAGCCGGTGCTCGACACGCTGCTGCTGTCGGCCGTGGTCCACCCGAATCAGGAGTCGCACCAGTTGGAGACCCTGGCCGAGGGCTTCAACATCACCCTGCAGGGCCGCCACACGGCGATGGGGGACGCGATCGTGACGGCCGAGGTCTGGCTGCGCCTGATCCCGCTGCTGGCCGCCATGGGCATCCGCACGCTGCGCCAGGCGCGCCAGGCAGCGCAGGAAACCTATTACGCGCGCCTGAAATATTGATGCCCTTTTGTCTGCGGGGAGATGATCGGGCCGCACGGTGTCGTGAATTCGAAAGTCTCAATAGAATGTCTGTCCTTTGAAGAAAAGACAGCAAGACATGCCACACGGACTTATCCGCATTCGCGGTGCGCGCCAGCACAACCTCAAGAACCTCGACCTCGACATCCGCACTGGTGAAATGACTGTCGTCACGGGCCCGAGCGGGTCCGGCAAGTCGAGCCTGGTGTTCGACACCTTGTACGCCGAGGGTCAGCGGCGCTATGTCGAGACCTTTTCTGCCTACGCGCGCCAGTTCTTGGACCGCATGGACAAGCCATCGGTCGACAAGGTCGAAGGCGTGCCGCCGGCCATCGCCATCGACCAGACCAACCCGGTGCGTTCGTCGCGCTCCACCGTTGGCACTATGACCGAGCTGAACGACCACCTGAAGTTGTTGTTCGCGCGCGCCGGCCAGTTGTTCGACCGCGATTCCGCGCAGGCCGTGCGCCATGATTCCGCCGAAACCATTTATGCCGAGCTGCTGGCGCGCGCGGGCACGGACGACCCGAGGCTGGTCGTGACCTTTCCGGTCGAGTTGCCGGCCAGCACCACGCCGGAAGAAATCGAGCAGTGGCTGTCGCTCAGCGGTTTCACGCGTGTGCAGGCGCAGCGCGAAGTGCTTGGCGAAAAGCCCGCGCCGGATGGCGGCAAGAAGGGCAAGGCTCCCGCAAAGTCCAAAGCCGCCCAGGCCGAGGTTGGCCCAATTAAGCGCCTCGTTCTCGACGTGGTGGCGGATCGCTTCCGGCTCGGCGGTGCTGAAAGAGCCCGCGTGCTCGAAGCGATCGAGGTCGCGATCAAGCACGGCAGCGGGCGCCTGGCGGTGTACAGCCTAGGCGCGGATGCTGACACGCCGGCGGCGATCTGGAAGTTTTCCACCGGACTACATTGCCCGGAAAGCGACCTGCGCTACACCGAGCCGATTGCCTCGGCCTTCTCGTTCAATTCGGCCGTCGGCGCCTGCGAAAGCTGCCGTGGCTTTGGCCGCGTCATCGGCGTCGACTACGGTCTGGTGATCCCAAACGACAAGCTCACGCTGCGCGCCGGTGCCGTGAAACCGATGCAGACTCCGGCCTGGCAGGAATGCCAGGATGACCTGATGCGCCACGCCGTAGGCGAAGGCATTCCGCGCGACACGCCGTGGAACAAGCTCACAGCCGAGCAGCAGCACTGGGTCATCAACGGCTCGCCGCACTGGAACGGCAAGTGGAACCAGCACTGGTTCGGCATCAAGCGCTTCTTCGACTACCTTGAGACCAAGGCCTACAAGATGCACATTCGCGTGCTCTTGTCCAAGTACCGCAGCTACACCACCTGCCCGGCCTGCGAAGGCGCGCGCCTGAAGACCGAGAGCCTGCTCTGGCGCATCGGCAGCAAGGCTGATGCCGACGCCGTGCTAGAGGCGGGCCGGCGCTTCATGCCCGCCGGCGTCAAGTGGTCGCGCGCGCAACTCGAAGCGCTGCCGGGCCTGTGCCTGCACGATCTGATGCTGTTGCCGCTGGACCGTTTGCGGCGCTTCTTCGATACCCTGCAGGCCACCCCCACGCCAGTCGGTTCGTCGGGTGAGCAGGGCGCACTGAAGCTGCTGTTCGAGGAAATCACCACGCGCCTGAAGTACTTGTGCGAGGTCGGCATCGGCTACCTGACGCTGGACCGGCAAAGCCGCACGCTATCCGGTGGTGAGGTGCAGCGCATCAACTTGACGACGGCGCTCGGCACCTCGCTGGTCAACACGCTGTTCGTGCTCGACGAGCCCAGTATCGGCCTGCACCCGCGCGACATGCACCGCATCATCGTGGCCATGCAGCGACTGCGCGATGCCGGCAACACGCTGGTGGTGGTGGAGCACGACCCGGCCGTGATGCTGGCGGCGGACCGCATGATCGACATGGGACCGGGACCGGGCGAGCGCGGCGGGCAGATTGTGTTCGACGGCTCGACCGACGACCTGCGCCACGCCGACACGCTGACCGGCGCCTACCTCGGCGGGCGCAAGCAGGTCGGCATGGGCTTCAAGCGCCTGGTCGAAGCGAATACGCCGCGCCTGATCCTGGAGGGCGTACGCGAACACAACCTGAAGAACGTCAGCGTTGAAATCCCCTTGCAGCGCCTGGTCTGCGTGACCGGTGTCAGCGGATCCGGCAAATCGACGCTGATCCAGGACGTGCTGGCGCCGGCGCTGATGCGCCACTTCGGCAAATCGACCGAGGCGCCGGGCGCGCACGAGCGCCTGCTCGGCGCCGAGCAGCTCAGCGAAGTGGTGTTTGTCGACCAGTCGCCGATCGGCAAGACCGCGCGCTCCAATCCGGCAAGCTACGTCGGCGCCTGGGACGCGATCCGCGAGATCTTCGCCAACGCCGCGCTGTCGCGCGAGCGCAGCTACACCGCGTCCAAGTTCAGCTTCAACGGTGGCGACGGTCGCTGCCCGACTTGCGGCGGCTCCGGCTTCGAGCACGTGGAGATGCAGTTCCTGAGCGACGTCTACCTGCGCTGTCCCGATTGCGACGGCAAGCGCTACCGGCCTGAGATTCTCGAAGTGATGATCGAGCGGCGCGCGCAATTGCTCAACGTCGCTGACGTCCTCAACCTCACCGTCAGCGAAGCGAGCGCCTGTTTCGCCAACGACCGCGACGTCATCCGCGCGCTGCAGCCCATCGTCGATGTCGGCCTCGAGTACGTCAAGCTCGGCCAGCCGGTGCCCACGCTCTCGGGTGGCGAGGCACAGCGGCTCAAGCTGGCCGGCTTCCTCGCCGACGCGGCCAAGTCGGGCAGCGCCAGCCGGCAGGCGACGGCGCGGCGCGGCACGCTGTTCATGTTCGACGAGCCGACCACGGGTCTGCATTTCGACGATATCGCCAAGCTGATGCGCGCCATGCGCAAGCTGCAGGACGCCGGGCATTCGCTGCTCGTGATCGAGCATAACCTCGACGTGATCCGCGCCAGCGACTGGCTGATCGACCTCGGTCCCGAAGGCGGCGACGCTGGCGGCGAGGTGGTGGCCTTCGGCACGCCGGAAGATGTGCGCGTGCATCCCACCTCGCACACCGGCAAGGCGCTGCGCGACTATGCCAATTCCTTCGGCATCGGAGTGCCGGTGGCCGAGGACGTGCGCTTCAAGTACCTCGCGACTTCGTCCTTGCGGCCATCGAACAAGCGGATTGAGGCAAGCGATGCCATCGGCAACAGCATTCAGATCATCAACGCGCGCGAGCACAATCTCAAGAGCCTCTCCGTCAACATCCCGCGCGGCAAGTTCAGCGTCATCACCGGCGTCTCGGGTTCCGGCAAGTCGACGCTGGCCTTCGATATCCTGTTCAACGAAGGCCAGCGACGTTACCTGGAATCGCTCAACGCCTACGCACGCTCCATCGTGCAGCCGGCCGGGCGCCCGGAAGTGGACGCGGTCTACGGCATTCCACCGACGGTGGCGATCGAGCAGCGGCTCTCGCGTGGCGGTAGAAAATCCACTGTCGGCACGACGACCGAGGTCTGGCATTTCCTGCGCCTGCTGTATGTGAAGCTGGGTACGCAGCACTGCACGCGCGACGGCACGCCGGTTGCGCCGCAGACACCCGACAGCATTGCGGCGCAGTTGCTGAAGAACTTCCGCGGTCAGCACATCGGGCTGCTCGCGCCGCTGGTGATGAACCGCAAGGGCGTCTACACAGAACTGGCGGACTGGGCGCGCCCGCGCGGCTTCACGCACCTGCGCGTCGATGGCAACTTCCTCCCGACGACCGGCTTTCCGCGCATCGACCGCTTCAAGGAGCACACGGTCGAGCTGCCGGTGGCCAGCCTCGACGTGCTGCCGGCGAATGAGCCGCAACTGCGCACGGCACTGGCGCAAGCGCTGGTGCATGGCAAGGGCGTGGTCCACGTGCTGAGTGATCTCGCCGGCCTGCGCGAGGCGATGCTGGAGGGTGGTCCGACGGCGGCGATCGGCAAACTGCACGCGTTTTCGACCAAGCGCGCCTGCCCGGTCTGCAGCACCAGCTACGCCGAGCTCGACCCGCGCTTGTTCTCGTACAACAGCAAGCACGGCTGGTGCCCCGACTGCGTCGGCACCGGTGTGCGGTTGAGCAAGGAGCAGCGCAAACTGTTCGACGATTCGGTCCGCGACGACGACAACAAGGGGCGCGAGCAGACCTTTGCCGAGCCCGAGGTCGACGATTTGCTGGACATGGCGTGCCCGACCTGTGAGGGCACGCGCCTGAACGCGACGGCGCGCGCCGTGCAGTTCTACGGTGTTGGCATCGCCGAGATCGCGCGCCTGAGCGTAAGCGACATCCGGCAGTGGGTGGTGACACTGCAGGTCGCGGGTGGCCTGAGCCAGCGCGAGACCGACATCGCGCGCGACCTGATTCCCGAAATCAAAAGCCGGCTCGAATTCCTGGAGCAGGTCGGCCTCGGTTACCTGACGCTGGACCGTGGCGCGCCCACGCTCAGCGGCGGCGAGGCGCAGCGCATCCGTCTGGCCGCGCAGCTCGGCAGCAACCTGCAAGGCGTCTGCTACGTGCTCGACGAGCCGACCATCGGCCTGCATGCGCGCGACAACCAGATCCTGCTCGGTGCCCTGCAATCCTTAAGCGACAAGGGCAACACGCTGGTGGTGGTGGAGCACGACGAGGACACGATCCGCCACGCTGAGCACATCATCGACATTGGCCCGAGTGCCGGCAAGCGCGGTGGCCGCTTGGTGGCGCAGGGCTTAGTGGCCGACATCGAGCAGGCCGCCGATTCGCAGACCGGGCGCTACCTGCTGCATGCGATGAAGCATCCGCTGCAAATGCGCCGTGTGGTGGCTGGTGCGACAACTTCGGTAGTGAATTTGACGTCGGATTCCAATTTCGACACCAACCTACCGAATAGGAAAAAGGTCAAGAAGAAATTGGACTTTGACCCCAATTTCACGGACCCCGAAGTACAAACTTGGCTCACCGTCACCAACGCCACCCTGCACAACCTGCAAACCGTCACAACCCAAATTCCCCTGGGCCGCCTGGTCGCCGTCACCGGTGTCTCCGGGTCCGGCAAATCGACGCTGGCGCGCGACGTGCTGCTGGCCAACGTTCAGACGGCGGTGCAAAAGCGCAGCACAAAGGCCGGCCGCGATGCGCTCGCGGCGGGCGAGCAGGTCCCATGGACCGGCTGCGAATCGGTCAGCGGCTTCGAGGGCATCGACCGTGTGCTCGAAGTGGACCAGACGCCCATCGGCAAGACGCCGCGCAGCTGCCCGGCCACCTACATTGGCTTCTGGGACATCATCCGTAAGCTCTTTGCCGACACGCTGGAAGCCAAGGCGCGCGGCTACAGCGCGAGCCGCTTCAGCTTCAACACCGGTGAAGGGCGCTGCGCCGGTTGCGAAGGGCAGGGCATACGCACCATCGCCATGAGCTTTCTGCCCGATGTGAAAGTGCTGTGCGAAACCTGCAAGGGCGCGCGCTTCAACCCTGAGACGCTGGCCGTCACCTGGCGTGGCAAGAACATCGGCGATGTGCTTCAAATGGAAGTGGACGAGGCGGTGGAATTTTTCGCCGCCATGCCCAACATCAGCCACCCGGTGCAATTGCTCAAGGACGTGGGCCTGGGTTACCTGACGCTGGGGCAACCCTCGCCCACATTGAGCGGCGGCGAGGCTCAGCGCATCAAACTCGTGACCGAGCTGAGCAAGGTGCGCGACGACATCACACGGCGCGGCATGAAGGCGCCGCACACGCTTTACGTGCTCGATGAGCCGACCGTCGGCCTGCACATGGCCGACGTCGAAAAACTGATCAAGGTGCTGCACCGTCTGGTCGATGGCGGCCACAGCGTGGTCGTGATCGAGCACGATCTGGACGTCATCGCCGAAGCCGACTGGGTGATCGACCTCGGCCCCGACGGCGGCAAAGCCGGCGGCCGCGTTGTCGCCGCCGCCACGCCAGAAGACGTGGTGGCGCTGGGCACCCATACCGGGGTTGCGTTGCGGCAAGTGCTGGCGCGGTAGGGGGCGTGAGCTGCGCGGGGCGTCAATCGCGGGTCAAGCCCGCAATGACCATCTGTCATGCCGGACTTGATCCGGTATCCACGGCCACCGATCAGTAAGAGGTGGTACGCGCGCTGATCAGCGCCCTTGCCAACTCCGCAAAGCCGGCCCCGCCGCGTGACGGTGTGATGTAGGCGGGCAGCGCGTTCATGCGCGTCGCGAAGGCGGCCACGTTGGCGACGCCGACGGCGTGTGGCAGGTAGGCGAACATGGGTGCGTCGTTCGGCGAATCGCCGACGAACATGCAGTGCTCGCGCGCCTGCGCCAACTCGATTCCGTAGCGCTCGCGCAGGAGCAGGTGCGCCATGCTGAGCTTGTCGTACTGGCCGAACCAGCCGTTGACGTGGATCGAGCTCACCTTGGCGCTCATGCCGGCCGCCTCCATAAGGGACACGATGCGCTCGACAGCGCTTTGCGGCAGGGGCGGCACGTCCTCGCAGAAATCGATTGCCAGGTCATAGAGACGGCAGAACTGGTCGGACGCGACGGCGCAGCCCGGTACTTCGCGCAGAATGGTTTCGCGCACGGCGGCCAGGCCGGCGCTGTTGGCGGCGCGCGCGGCTTCGTCGAGCAGATGCCGGCATTTGAGCTTGCGCGCCGCGTGGTCGTGCCAGTAGTAAAAGGCGCCGTTCTCTCCGATGACGGCGTCCACCGGCCACATGCGCGCGATCTGGTCGCACCAGCCCGCGGGCCGTCCCGTGATCAGGATCACTCGCAGACCCGCGCGGCGCAGATCGTCGAGCGCGGCATAGGCGGGCGGCATGAGCTGGCCGTCGGTAGTCAGTGTGTCGTCGATGTCGCTGAAGACCGTGTGCATCCCGGCGGCGACGGCGTGCGGCAGATCGGACAGTCGACGCAAGCGCATCGATCAACCCGCCGACTGCAACGCCAGCCCAGCGTGCTCGCGCAGCGGGTGGAAGTGAATCTTGGGAAAACGCTCCTGCGCCAGGCGCACGTCGTAGGGCGAGGTGCACAGGTAGGCTAGGGTGTTGGCGGCGTCGCGCGCCATGCGCATCGGGTAGGCGTCGCAAAAGGCTTTCAGTTCGGCCGGCGTGTCGGCTGTGATCCAGCGAGCGCCGGTGTACTGGCTGCCTTCGAGCCGGATGTCGGCGTCGTACTCGCCCTTGAGGCGGTGCTGCACCACTTCGAACTGCAGCTGGCCGACGGCGCCGAGCAGCATGTTGCCGCCGACCTCGGGGCGGAAGACCTGGATCGCGCCTTCTTCGCCGAGCTGCGCCAGGCCTTGCTGCAATTGCTTGGTGCGCAGTGGGTTCTTCAGCACCACGGTCATGAACAGTTCGGGCGCGAAGAAGGGCAAGCCGGTGAACTGCAGGTTGACCGTGCCGTCGGTTATGGTGTCGCCGAGCTGCACGCCGCCGTGGGTGGTGAAGCCGACGATGTCGCCGGCGTAAGCCTCGCTGACGGCCTCGCGGCGCTGGCTCATGAAGGTCACGACGCTGGTCGGGCGCAGTTCCTTCGCGGTGCGCATGACCTTGAGCTTCATGCCCGGCGTGTACTTGCCTGATGCGATGCGCACGAAGGCGATGCGGTCGCGGTGGTTCGCGTCCATGTTGGCCTGCACCTTAAACACCACGCCGGAGAACGCTTCGTCTTCGGGTTGCATGACCTGGATCACCGGCTGCTTGTTGACCACCAGCGAGCTGGTGCGCGGCCCCGGCGAGGGCGCCAGGTCTACCAGCGCTTCCAGCACTTCCATGACGCCGAAGTTGTTGACGCCGGAGCCGAAGAAGACCGGGGTCTGCTTGCCGGCCAGGAAGGCTTCGCGGTCCCAGGCCGGCGAGGCGCCGGTCGCCAGTTCCATGCTCTCCATGGCGGTCTCGAACTGGTGGCCGAAGCGTTTCAGCAGCGCTTCCGGGTTGGACAACGGCATGGCGTCGAAGTCCTGCGGCAGGCGTTCGCTGCCGGACTCGAACACGGTCATGACCTGCGTGCGCAGGTTGATGATGCCGCCGAAGGTCTTGCCCTGGCCCACAGGCCAGGTCATGGGCACGCAGGGCATGCCGAGTTCGCGCTCGATCTCGTCGAGGATGTCGAGCGGCTCGCGCACTTCGCGGTCCATCTTGTTGACGAAGGTGATGATGGGCGTGTTGCGCTGGCGGCAGACCTCGATCAGGCGGCGCGTCTGCGCCTCCACGCCGTTGGCTGCGTCGATCACCATCAGCGCCGAGTCGACGGCGGTCAGTACGCGGTAGGTGTCTTCCGAGAAATCCTTGTGGCCGGGCGTGTCGAGCAGGTTGATGACGTGGTCGCGGTACAGCATCTGCATCACGCTGGAGGCCACCGAGATGCCGCGCTGCTTCTCGATTTCCATCCAATCGCTGGTGGCGTGGCGTGTCGCCTTGCGCGCTTTCACCGATCCGGCGATCTGGATCGCGCCCGAGAACAGCAGCAGCTTTTCGGTCAGCGTGGTCTTGCCGGCGTCGGGGTGGGAGATGATGGCAAAAGTGCGGCGGCGGCGGGTTTCGTTTGCAAAAGACACAGGTGAATTCCGGTTGGCTCCAGGTGCTTGGAGAGCCTCGAATTCTAAACGGCGGGTCCGCTTTGGCTTGAGCACGTCCTTCATTCGATCCGTCAAGGCGGCTTTGCCGGACGAAGGCATTCATTGGCGCTTGGTTGAGCGCACCGTGCGCGAGTTCGGCCGCAGGCCGTGGCGGCCGTTGCCCATGCTCTACTGGTAACGCATGTTTTCCGTATAATCCGCCTTCATCCGAGGAGCGTTGCAGTTCACACATGTTGAACGAGGCTCGGACCGCATGACTTGGCAGGGGCCGGGTTATCGCATCAACCGCGCTCACCCACTGCTGCGTGAGGTGAGTCTTCCACCAAGATCCCTTGCGCCGGCAGTGGCTTTTTCAAATCAACTTTGGAGCAAGCCATGAGCGCCGCATCGAAAACTGTCAAGAACCAAGATTACGTGATTGCCGACCTGGGCCTGGCCGCCTGGGGCCGCAAGGAATTGAACATCGCCCAGACCGAAATGCCGGGCCTGATGGCGATCCGCGAGGAATTCGCCAAGTCGCAGCCGCTCAAGGGCGCGCGCATCACCGGCTCGCTGCACATGACGATCCAGACCGGCGTGCTGGTCGAGACGCTGCAGGCGCTTGGCGCCGAGGTGCGCTGGGCTTCCTGCAACATCTTTTCGACGCAGGACCATGCCGCCGCGGCGCTGGTCGAAGCCGGCACGCCGGTGTTTGCCTATAAGGGTGAAACCCTGGCCGATTACTGGGACTACACGCATCGCATCTTTGAATTCGGCCCCAAGGGTTCCAAGACCGAAGGCCCGAACATGATTCTGGACGACGGCGGCGATGCCACGCTGCTGATGCACCTCGGTGCCCGTGCCGAGACCGACATCAAACTGCTGGCCAAGCCCGGCAGTGAAGAAGAGGTCTGCCTGTTCAACGCGATCAAGGCGAAGCTCAAGGTCGACCCGACCTGGTACAGCCGACGCCTGAAGCACATCATCGGCGTGACCGAGGAAACCACGACGGGCGTTCACCGCCTCAACGAGATGTCGGTCAAGGGCAGCCTGAAGCTGCGCGCCATCAACGTCAACGACTCGGTGACCAAGAGCAAGTTCGACAACCTGTACGGCTGCCGCGAATCACTGGTCGACGCCATCAAGCGCGCCACCGATGTGATGATCGCCGGCAAGGTCGCCTGCGTTGCCGGTTACGGCGATGTCGGCAAGGGTTCGGCCCAGGCCCTGCGCGCGCTCTCGGCCCAAGTCTGGGTGACCGAGATCGACCCGATCAACGCCCTGCAGGCGGCGATGGAAGGCTACAAGGTCGTGACTATGGAATACGCGGCCGACAAGTGCGATATCTTCGTGACCTGCACCGGCAACAAGAACGTCATCACCTACAAGCACATGGCGGCCATGAAGGACCAGGCCATCGTCTGCAACATCGGCCACTTCGACAACGAGATCGACGTCGCCTCGCTCGACAAGTGCAAGTGGGAAGAGATTAAGCCGCAGGTCGATCACGTGATCTTCCCGGCCAAGGGCAAGACGACGTCCAAGCGCATCATCCTGCTGGCCAAGGGCCGCCTGGTGAACCTGGGTTGCGGCACGGGCCACCCCAGCTTCGTGATGTCGTCGAGCTTTGCCAACCAGACCATTGCCCAGATCGAGCTGTTCACCAAGCCCAAGGAATACAAGGTCGGCAAGGTCTACGTGCTGCCCAAGCACCTCGACGAAAAGGTGGCGCGCCTGCACCTGAAGAAGGTTGGCGCCATGCTGAGCGAGCTGACCGACGAGCAGGCCGCCTACATCGGCGTGAGCAAGGCCGGCCCGTACAAGGCCGACACGTATCGCTATTGATGCGCGCTGACCAACTTCTGGTGGCGCGGCAACTGGCAACCAGCCGCGCGCAGGCGCAGCGACTTATTGCCAACGGCCTGCAATGGCGCAAGGGCGAGGAATGGAAGACCGTCAGCAAGAACGGTGACGAGATTCCGGATGAAGCCGAAGTGCGCCTGCTCGACGACTCCGAGGCGCGCTACGTGTCGCGCGGCGGCCTCAAGCTGGAGGCGGCGCTGCAGAAGATTGGCCTGTCGGTCGCCGGCCTGGCCTGCCTCGATGTCGGCCAGTCCACCGGCGGCTTTACCGACTGTCTGCTGCAGCAGGGCGCGGCCTCGGTGGTTGGCGTCGACGTCGGCAGCGCGCAGTTGCACCCGCGTCTGCGCGAGGACCCGCGAGTGCTGTGCGTCGAGAAGGTCAACGCGCGCTCACTCGTCGCCGCCGACCTGGTCGAGGCCTACGCGCACAGCACCAGCGCCAAAGGGCAGTTTGCGGTGGAGGAGGACGAAGCATCCGAGTTTGTGCCGGAGTTTGACCTGATCGTGGCCGACCTGTCGTTCATTTCACAGACGCTGGTGCTGCCGGCCATTGTGCCGCTGCTCAAGCGCGGCGGTACGCTGCTGACGCTGGTCAAGCCGCAGTTCGAACTGCAGCCGGGCCAGGTCGGCAAGGGCGGCATCGTGAAGGACGCGTCGTTCTATCCTCTGATCGAGCAGCGCCTGCGCGAGGCCTGCGCTGCGCTCGGCCTGCGCGTGACCGCCTGGTTCGATTCGCCGATTGCCGGTGGCGATGGTAACCGCGAGTTCTTCATTTCTGCCATCTGGCGCGAGTCCTACTAGTAGCTCGCAATATTTCAGGAACCAGCATGAGCGATACCTCGAAAACACCTCTGAGTTTTGAGTTCTTTCCGCCGAAAACGCCCGAGGGCGTGGAGAAGCTGCGCCTGGTGCGTCAGCAGCTATACGCGCTCGAGCCCGAGTTCTGCTCGGTCACCTTCGGCGCCGGCGGCTCGACGCAGGAAGGAACGTTCACGGCCGTGCGCGACATTCTGGCCGAAGGGCAGAGCGCAGCATCCCATCTGTCCTGCATCGGCGCCACGCGCGCCACGGTGGCGGCGCAACTGGCCACGCTCAAGGCGATGGGCGTCCGGCGCCTGGTGACGCTGCGCGGCGACCTGCCGAGCGGCTACGGCACGGGCGGCGAGTTCCACTACGCCAGCGATCTGGTGGCCTTCATCCGCGCCGAGACCGGCGACGACTTCCACATCGAAGTGGCGGCCTACCCCGAAGTGCATCCTCAGGCCAAGTCGCCGGCGAGCGATCTGCAGGCGTTTGCGACCAAGGTGCGTGCCGGCGCCAACTCGGCCATCACGCAGTACTTCTACAACGCCGATGCCTACTTCCGTTTTGTCGAGGAAGTCGATGCGCTGGGCCTGAGCGTGCCGGTGGTGCCGGGCATCATGCCGATTACCAGTTCATCGCAGCTGATGCGCTTTTCCGACGCCTGTGGCGCCGAAATCCCGCGCTGGATCCGGCTGCGCCTGCAAAGCTTTGGCGATGACACGGCGTCGATCAAGGCCTTCGGGCTGGACGTGGTGACCGACCTGTGCGAGCAGTTGCGAGCCGGCGGTGCGCCGGGCCTGCATTTCTACAGCATGAACCAGAGCGCGGCCATTCTGCAGATCTGCGCCCGCCTGGCCTGAGCGCCAGGGTTCAGAAGTCGATGCCGGCGCGGTAGTCGGCGTCGGGCACGACCTTCCAGCGGCCGGCGATGCCGGCGAGCATCAGGGCTGCAGCGCCCGCAATGATCACCGTGCCCCATGCCTGCGCCCAGCCGTGGTCGTAGGCGCCGAACAGTGTGGCGCGAAAGGCCTTGACGACCCAGGTGAAGGGCAGCCAGTCGTGTACGGTCTGGAACAGGCCGCCGCTGAGCTCGACCGGAATGACACCGCCGCCGGCGGCCAGTTGCAGCGTGAGCAGCAGCACGGCCAGCAGCTTGCTGGCTTCGCCGAACACGCGCAGCAGCGCGAATAGCATCGCAAGGAACACCCAGGACGCCACGGCCATCGTCAGCAGCAGGTTGGCGTAGGACGGCACCTGCACGCCCAGGCCGTAGACCAGCATCAGGAACGCCAGGCCGGACTGCAGCAGCGTCATGGCCGCCGGGACGACGAACTTGCCCAGTGTCTGCGCCAGGCGCGGCGCGTTGGCCAGGCTCTGCGGCATCAGGTTGAGGTTGAACAGGTAGGCCGCCATCACGGCACCGATCCACAACGCCACCGCTACCATGTTGGGCGCGAAGGCGCTGCCGTTGTTTGGCACCGGCGCGAGGTTTTCCAGGTCGGTCTCGACGGAATCGGCCAGGCCGCGCGCACTGCCCTCGAGCTTGCCGATGGCAGCCGGCATGGCCGCATCGAGCAGCTTGACGCCGTCGCGCACGCGCACCGCGCCGTCCGACAGCGTTGCGCCGCCAGCGGCTAAGGCTTCGAGCTGCTCGTCGGCGGGCAGCCGCGCGGTCATGCTGCGCACTCCGCTGCCGAGCGCGCGCAGACCGTCGGTCAACTGGCCGACGCCGCTGTCGAGTTGCTCGGCGCCCTGCGTCAACTGCGCGTTGGCGCTGCGGGCGCGCCCCAGCCCGGCGCCGAGTTGGCTGGCGCCGCTGGCGAGCGCCCCGGCACCAGCGGCGAGTTTGTCGCCGACGAATGGCAGCGGCTCGCTTTGTTCCTGCAACTGGCGTCCACCCTCGGCCAGTTGCGCAGCGCCGGTCTGCAATTGCTGCAGGCCGCCGCCCAGTTCATGCTGGCCTGCGACGAGTTGCTGGGAGCCGGTCTTGAGCGCCTTGAGGTCGGCGTCGGTCGGCAAGCGCGAATCGATGCTGCGCACGCCGGTGGCGACCTGGCGGAATCCGCCGGCCAGCTGCGTTGCCGCCGTGCTGTACTGGCCTATGCCCTCGCTGAGCTTTTGCGCGCCGGTGCGCAATTGCGTCACGCCGGCCTTGAGCTGCGACAGGCTTTTTTGCGAGCCTTCGGCTGTGGACAGCACCATGGCCCAGCGCTTTTCATTGAGTGTTTCGTTGACCTGATGGCCGAGTTCGGTTGCAAAGCGGCGCGCGAAGCCGGCGGCCGAGTAGTTGTTGCCCTCAGACAGGATGACCCGGATCTTGCCGCCGCCCGCGACCGCACCGGGCAGCGCCTGGGCGCTGAAATCCTTTGGGATGATGACGGCAAACGTCAATTCTCCGGCGCCCACCGCGCGTCGTGCCGCTTCCGGATCGCTCATGCGGCGCCATCCGAACAGGGCCTTGCCGACGATGGCGTCGCTGAGCTCCTGCCCGACATTGGCTTCCTGGCCCTGGTAGCGCACACCCGCGTCGAGGTTGACCAGCGCTGCCGGCAGGGCGCCGGTCTTGGCGTTCGGGTCCCAGACGCTGGAGAGGTAGATCAGTGCGTAGACCGCGGGCACCAGCGAGACCGCCAGAACGGCAAGCCGCAGCATGCGGTTGCGCCAGAGCAGCCGCAGATCGGCTCGTGCCAAGCGCAGGACATTGGGAATGATGGTGAACATGAAAGCAGTCCTTTGGGGGGACTGAGTCTACCTGCAGACACCGCGCCGGCTCGACGCGCACCGCAGGATTTCGGAAGATGCTAATCTCGACATCGATGCCACAACCCCCGAAAGGACACCATGCGTTATCGATTGCTCGGCCGGACCGGCCTTTATGTTTCGGAGCTTTGCCTAGGGACCATGACCTTCGGCGGCCAGGGTTTCTGGAAAGTCATGGGCGGACTGGAGCAGGACGCTGCCACGGCGCTGGTGAAGCAGGCTTTTGACGCTGGTGTCAATTTCATCGATACCGCCAACGTCTATTCGCTCGGCGAGTCGGAAACGATCACCGGCCAGGCGATCCGGAGCCTGGGCCTGCCGCGCGACGAATTGGTGATCGCGACCAAGGCGACCGGCGTCATGAACGAGAGCGCCATCAACGCGCAGGGGCAGTCGCGCTACCACCTGATGAACCAGCTCAATGCCAGCCTCAAGCGCCTGCAGCTCGACCATATCGACCTGTACCAGCTGCACGGCTTCGATCCGCTGACGCCGCTCGACGAAGTGCTGTCCACGCTCAATGACCTGGTGCGGTCTGGCAAGGTGCGTTATATCGGGCTGTGCAATATGGCGGCCTGGCAAATCATGAAGGGCCTGGCGATCGCGGAGAAGCACCACTGGGCACGCTTCGAAAGCGTGCAGGCGTATTACACCGTGGCCGGGCGCGATCTGGAGCGCGAAGTCCTGCCCCTGATCAAGGACCAGCAGCTCGGTCTCATGGTCTGGAGTCCTCTCGCCGGCGGCCTGCTCAGCGGCAAGTTCAGCCCCGACGGCAGCGGCCCGGCCGGCGCACGGCGCGCGAACTTCGACTTTCCCGTGGTGGACCGGCCGCGCGCCTTTCGCGTCGTCGACGCGATGCGTCCGATCGCCGAGCGCCATCAGGTCTCGGTCGCGCGGGTGGCGCTGGCCTGGCTGCTGAGCCGGCCGCAGGTAAGCACGGTCATCATGGGAGCGCGCTCGATCGAGCAACTTGGCGACAACCTGGGGGCGACGAAACTGGAACTTGGCGCCGAGGAATTGATGGCACTGGACCAAGTCAGCGCTCTGCCGCCCGAATACCCGGGCTGGATGCTGGCACGCCAGGGGCAGAGCCGCGCCACGCCGCCGGTGCGCGGCTGAGAGCCCGGCGGGTGCAGCTTGCGCCCAGTTGGTGTAGATTCGACCCGATTGACGAAAGATATACATGAACGAGACCATTGCACCACCCGCTCTGCCCGATCGCCTGTCGATCGACGCGCACAGTCCCTACCATGTTGCCGCCGTGTTCGAGCGCGAGGTCGGCATCCGCTTCAACGATAAGGATCGATTCGATGTCGTCGAGTACTGCATTAGTGAAGGCTGGATCAAGGTGCCTGCTGGCAAGACGGTTGATCGCAAGGGCAATCCGCTCGCGATCAAGCTCAAGGGCCGGGTCGAAGTGTTCTACCGGTAGAAAAGATGCGGCCGCGCTTCTTCCTGCCGCGGCAAGCGCGTTGAAGACGCAGGGGATGGCACGCGATGGCAAGCCGAATTCCGATCATTGACGCCACGCGTTGTTCCGGCTGCGGGCGCTGCATCGCCGCCTGTCATCTGAACTTGTTTGCTTTCGAACGGATGGGCTGGCGCAAGATCTCGGTCCTGCAGGACGCGGAGCGCTGCAGCGGCTGCAACAAGTGTGCAGGGGTCTGTCCTATCGATGCGATCCGCATGAACAAGCGAGCCCGGGTCCATGATCCGTCGCGGCGTGGCCTTGAACCGATTTTTCAGTGCCAGGACGCGTGCGCTCCCGGGTTCTGAAGCGCTGTTAGCGCTACTACCGGTTGCATTTGTTACATCGTCCACCGCCTCAAGCGGGTTGAACCGGCATAACCTACGCGCGTGAACATGCTGCTGATAACGGGATGTTCGGATCGGGCCACTTGGCGACACCTTTTTGGAGACTACAAAATGTTCGGGTTTCTGGGTTTTGGCAAGAAGAAAGAGCAGCGGGATGAAAGACAGCGCGAGGTCATTCGTGTCGCCTTGAACAACGTCCTGCGCCGACGCGGCATTGCGCCGCAATCGATCGGCTGCGAAATCGAGCCCATGTCGCGGCCCGGTGCGGCCGATGTGATGCTGGTGCAGTTGATCATCCGGAAATGGAACGACGGATTGATGAACGATGCCCCCGATCTGGAAGCCGAACTGTTCGACGTGATCTGCCTGTTCAGCCACAGTACGCTGGCATCGGATCTGCTGTTCGTTTGGAAGTTCGCAGTCGATCAGGAGGCTCGCAACGAGCCGGTTCCGGAGCCGGCACCCGTTGCCGCGAGCGCCGAGGTCAAGAGTTCGCCGCCGAATCTGGTGCTGGCACCCAGGATCGTCGCCGTGCCGAAGGTCGAACCGGCAGTCAAGTTTGATTTGCCGCGGACCGCGCGTGACGACAGCGAAGGCCGAAGCGATCACGACTTCCCCGCCACCGTCATCGGCCACTGACGCGTTCGCGTGATCCGTCGCCTTGGCGGCGACGAGAGTGATTCACCAATGAAAAAGCCTCCAAGAATCTCTTCTTGGAGGCTTTTGTCAGACCTAATGAATGAGAACGCACGAATGATGGCTTGAAACCCGCATGAATGCTATGTTGTGCGTTTGGAATGACTGTTTTGTACCCCCATCTGTACCCCCGGTATCACCTTGATACCCAATCGATCACGCCTTGCCGCTGAAGGGGTCAGTTCGCACCTCGAAGCTATCGCAAGTACCCGTACGCGAGTTGGATCAGTCTCAAATTGCCCAACTCTCCCTCATGACCTGCGCTTGTTGCAGCACCAACTCCACTGCCGCCTCCTGCAAATCAGGCGGGTACTTGTACTTGCGAAGAATGCGCTTGACCATCAATCGCAGCATGGCCCGCACGCTTTCACGTTCTGACCAGTCCACACTCAGGTTCAGACACATTCCGGCCGTTCGTGTTTCTCCATTGGAGTTATTCAAAGTGGGGGCTGTCCTATTGATCCTCGCTGCCAAGCCTTCCAAACCGGACCTCAGCCACATGTCACCAGTGCCTCAAACTCTGCTATCGGCAACGGCCGGCTAAACAAATAGCCCTGGTATGTATGGCAGCCCATGTTCGCCAGAAATTCACGTTGGGCCTGTGTCTCGACGCCTTCAGCGATCACGCCCAGTCCCATGCTGCTAGCCATCGCAATGATCGCCCGAGAAATAGCTGCATCGTCGGCGTCCATCAGGATATTGCGCACAAAGCTCTGGTCTATCTTGAGCCGGTCCAGCGGCAAGCGTTTGAGATAGGACAACGATGAATAGCCAGTGCCGAAGTCATCAATGGCGAAACCAACCCCGATTGCCTTGAGCGCGTTCATCTTCACGATCACGTCCTCCGCATCGGCGATCAGTATCGACTCTGTCAGTTCGAGTTTGAGTCGTTTTGCATTGGCGCCGGTACGCTCCAAAGTTGCCAGAACTTGCTCGACGAAATTGCCTTCACGAAACTGCCGTGCGCTGACGTTGACCGCAATGTTCAAGTGCTGCCGTTCAGGCTGGCCAGCCCAAAGCACCAACTGTTTGCAGGCCGTCTCCAGCACCCAACTGCCGATTGGCAAGATCAAATCGGTCTCTTCTGCCAGCGAGATGAACTCTGCCGGTGAGACCACGCCGCGCTTCGGGTCCAACCAGCGCAGCAACGCTTCAACGCCTATGATGCCTTCGCTGTCAGAAACCTGCGCCTGGTAGTACAAGCTGAACTGCTCCTTATCGATGGCCTGGCGCAATGCCTCTTTCAGCATCACGCGGGCATTGACAACGACCTGCATCTGGGGGTCGAAGAAACACAGCGTGTTGCGCCCCGCGGACTTAGCTTGGTACATGGCCAGCTCGGCTCGCTTCAATGGCTCAAGCGTTTCCTCATAGTGCTCGCCAAAGAAGGTGATGCCGATGCTGGTGGTGCACGAAATCTGGGAGTCGGCCAGTTGGTAAGGCTTGTTGAGTAGCTCATACATCTTGCTGACCACCGTTTGCGCCTGCTTGAGCGCCTTCTGCGGGTCCGGACTCAGAGCGTCCAGGAGCACGACAAATACATCACCGTCCACGCGCGCAACGGTGTCGCTCTCACGCACCGCTGCACTGAGCCGCTTGGCAAAGCGTTGCAGCACCATGTCACCCTGCTCGTGCCCCAAGGAATCGTTGAGGTCCTTGAAATGGTCCAGATCGAGCATCAGCAGTGCGCCCAGGTGCTTCTCGCTTTCATCGGCCGTTATTGCCTGTTGAAGCCGGATAATCATCTGCCGGCGATTGGGCAAGCCGGTCAGGAGGTCGCGGTAGGCCAGGTCGTAGATCTGTTCTTCTGCGGCCTTGTAGGGTGTGAGGTCACTGAAGGCACCAACATAGTGGGTCGGCAAGCCGGCGTCATTTCTGACGGTGCTGATGCTCAGATGCTCAGAATAGACCTTGCCATTCTTGCGATGGTTCCAGATTTCACCTTGCCAGGCGTCGGTGCGGTTGATGCTGTCCCACATGGCTGCGTAGAAGTTGGCATCATGCTGACCTGATTTAAGCAAAGCCGGGGTCTGTCCGATGGCTTCTTCGCCTGGGTAGCCGGTGATATGGGTGAATGCCTTGTTGACCCGCAGGATTACTTTCTGCGCATCGGTGATGAACATGCCCTGCTGCGACTCGAAGGCTGTGGCGGCAATGCGCTGGGCTTCTTCAGTGACCTTGCGGTCGGTGACGTCGCGCATCACGGCTTGAACAGCAGGTCTTCCATCGAAATACATCTGTATCCCTTGCACTTCGACGTCGATGACGCTTCCATCAACCTTAAGTAACTTCTGTTCAAGCATCGGTGTGCTGCTGCCAGATTTGGCGTTATGGCCCACTCGCTCGGAAACGACCTTGCGAAAATCAGGGTGAATCAGATCCAGCATCGGTTTGCCGACCAAGTCGCTGGCAGAAGTTGCTCCAAACATTTTGATAGCGGCCGGATTGACGTAAAGCACCCTGCCTGTGCCATGAACAATCATCGGTTCTGGCATCCACTCCACCAGGGAGCGGTATTGCTCCTCGCTGGCCCTCAAGGTTGCCTCGATAATCTTGCGCTCGGTGATGTCCTTGATCACCATACGCAATTTGGAAAGACCATCGTCATCCTGCACCATCAGTGTCGTCCGGTTAAAAATTGAACAATTTCAATTGGTTAGCGTTGGGCAATATTTTTGGTGTACTGGCATCAGGCTGCAAGGCGCATGAAATCTCGGTTTTTTCGAAAACCGACACCGAAAG
>TBL_comb47_HYPODRAFT_10000126_pt1 | contig 94922 bp, 98 predicted proteins | sample TroBogypolimnion_40_FD_10682 | JGI IMG/M metagenome (IMG submission 10682) | reverse complement strand
CGTTACCAGACCCGCTTCGTTTCAACCACTGTTCCGGTGAAGAGGTGCGCATTATAGGGGTTAAAAAAACTCAGTCAACTCTTTTCGGTAATATTAATGAAATCAATCTTTGAGCCGTTGTTTATATAGATAAAAACTTTCAGAGGAGTTCCCCCCACCACTACCGAGGAATAAATTAAGGAGAATTTAGTGAATTCCATATTCGAATAAATTCCAATTTTTACTGCTACAGCGTAAAGTGAGCATGCGGAAGATTTAACACCTAAGCCAACTACCGCCCTCACCAAATCCAACATACAAGCAAGTCACGACAGCTCTACCTGCAACAACACTCGCAAACCACGGATTCCGGCACCAAGTAATTACGGCTACAAATTTTTTAAACGCAGAAATGAACAAAGGCCCACATTTCTGTGAGCCTTTGTTTTTGTTGGTGCGCCCAACACGATGAGTCTGGGCACTGGAGCGAAGTTATATCGCTGGCATGAACGCCTGCTTTACGGTTACGATTTAATAACAGCATAGTTCCGTTGTCGAGACCTTGCCGTCGTTCGTGAACGACAGCAATCCAGCAATCAATTCAGTGGATCGAAATCACCAAACGATCCACAACGGATGGTTAATTTTGTATCTGGATATTTCATTTATTTCTTATTTTTGTGATGAGTACTTAAATACTCAGAAATTTCAGCAGTAACCCCCTTGGAAATCATTGCTCTCGTAAGCAATTGAGCGGACTCAATCTCTGCTTCGGACATTGACGCAGCCAATTTAACTCTATTGGCTAAAGCTACATTGTTGCCAGAATTTTCTTTACTCGCAGATATATTCATAAGCGCATAGGCAATAATTTTGTTCTGAGTTACACCTTGACCGTTAGCGTACATAAGACCTAAGTTAGCCTGCGCGTCTGCGTTCGGCAGATCGCTTAACTTTTGTTAGAAATTGGTTTAAGCCAACATCGCTAGATGTGATCGAAGACGAAAGGACGTAGAGCAGGTATTCGTCATCATTGGAAGTTGCAGCGTTATGTGTTGCACATGACGGAACTGTAATTAGATTTTTGCGATAGTCCTTTTGCGAAGGTAAGTCTTTCTTTGCAGGAAAAACACATATCGGTGGTGCGTGTTCTACCGATGTTGCTTCTTGATTGCACATGTAGCATGTTGACATGATTAGGTTAATGCCTCCTAATAACTTGTGTGACATTTGAGAATGTTTGGCAAGAGTTTGGCTTAAGGGGTATTTTATTCAATCTAAAAACGCACCTCAGGAAGGGCATGCATTATATTTTCGAGATACTAAGAACAATATCTTTTCAATCTGTCTAGTCACGACCGTCCGCTTCCCTGCTGGATATTTTACACCTCGACCACCCGCAATTGGCACATTGTGACACATCACGAATGACTGCTGCTCAGCAGTCTAAATTATTTAATAAAAAAATCAATTTATATCCTACCTGCCAATGGGCAACGCGCGAACTGTGAGCGCCGAAGGCGCGAATGCTTGGTGACCGCGTCCAGCGGTCATGCCTTACCGGGAGCCGCTAACGTGAATTCCCATGCGGCAGCGTGGGAATTAGCGAGCCCCAGCTCGCGTTAGTTAGTGGGGCGGAGCCCGCACTTCCCCCCAAGCCGGCATTTGTGGCGCAGGCGGGAAAATCGGTTTTCGACACGGCAACGTGCCCGTCAGGGGGGACGCAGTGGATGCCGAAGGCAGACACGGCGTCCATCGTAAAGCGGTTTTCCCGCCTGTGAAACAGGACGCCGAAGGCGGGGCGAAGCCCGGGGGGGAGGTGCGCGCTTTTGACTTGCCGATGGTTCGCCCCTAGGCGAAAGGGGCGTTTCCCAGCCCCGCCCAGCGGATTAGGGTTTGCAAGCATATTCGACACTCACTTTTCGCCCTAAATTTGAGGCTTTTTTATCTCAAATTTGGCGATCGCTGTCAGACCCCACCGTAACTTTCACCGTACCAAGTCATCCGCATAAGAAAATACGGTGACTGATACAGTGAAATTTATAAATTAAAAAAATTACACACCCGTGCTTTTTATTTCATAACGAACCGACATGGTTCTATGAGAAGGAAGCATGATGAGAAATACCCGTATTACTGTAACACCTGGCCAAGCAGCCGAAAAAAATGGGCAAGAGCTCGGATTAATCAACGAAGAGAATTTACTAAAGTGCATTAAGCAAGAGGACTGGATTCGGGAAGAGGAAGCCTGCATATTGACGGGGCTTAGTCAGCAGATGGTCGGCAAGGTCGGTCGCCGATTAGCCGACAAGGATGAAATTTATCGGGAAAGGGTACATGGAAATGCCGGATATTTTTTACGATTGAAGGCGGGCGGTGCTGAACGGGTCGATGGCAAATCTGGCAAGGACGTTATTATTCCAGCCTCTTGGAGGCACGATTCCTTGGCAATTCAAGTTTTGAATGCGTTATCCGTGGGCAGAATGTAACTGGTTATCTGGTCGCGCCATGCTGGAGCGGTGACAAACTGCAAACCCTGCAATTCATACCGCCGGGCAAGGGCGATAAATTGAACCTGACAGGCGCACAGTTCAATGATGGATTTTTCACCGTGGGGCAAATAACCGTTTGCGCCTACATCGTGGAAGGTATCGGCCAAGCGTGGGCAGTAAATCAGGCAACCGGATGCGCTGCCGTGGTTTGCTTTGGTGCTGGCCGGATGGCAACCGTTGCCAATGCCCTGCGCACCCAATACCCCGCCGCCCGTTTGGTGATTGTTCCAGACAAAGGCAAAGAAGAGCAGGCCGCGAAGATTGCCGCTGCTGTTGCTGGTGAGTGGGTGGCGATGCCTGACGACAAGCCCGGCAACTATGACGCAAACGACTTTGCGCAAGAGTTTGGCGCGTCTGCATTGCTTGCCTTGCTGGAGCGCGTCAAAGCCCCTGAAATGCGTTACAAGCTGCTATCTGATGATGACCTGTGCAAGCTGCCCCCGCTGCAATGGCGCATCAAAAAGGTATTACCTCAAACCGGGTTAGCCGCAATTTATGGCGCGTCTGGTTCTGGCAAATCTTTTCTGGTGCTGGATGCCTTGCAATCATTAGCCGCTGGCCGTGAATGGTTTGGATATAAAACCAAGCCTTGCAATGTGCTGTATTGCGCCCTTGAAGGTGAAGGCGGCATTGCTGGCCGTGTTGCTGCATACCGCATCCAACATGGGGCAACTGCGCAAAATATCCATTACCTAGTGCAACCGTTTAGCTTGCTGGAGAGTGGCGACATTCAAGACCTCGCACAGGCAATCAAAGCCGCCGGACTGGGTGCGGATGTGGTGGTACTCGACACACTCAACCGCGCCGCGCCGGGTGCGGATGAAAACGACAGTAAAAGCATGGGGCAGATTATCGCCGCATCCAAGCAACTGCAAACCGTTGTCGGTGGTTTAGTGGTGCTGGTTCACCATACAGGCAAGGACGCATCCAAAGGCCTGCGCGGACACTCCAGCCTACACGCTGCACTCGATGCCGCAATCGAGGTACGCCGTGATGGCGATAACAGGGAATGGCTGATTGCAAAATCAAAGGACGGAGAGGACGGAGAGGCGCACCCGTTCAAGCTGGATGTGGTGGAACTGGGGATTGATGAAGATAGCGAACCGATTACATCTTGCACAGTGCATCCGCTGGAAGATGTGGCCGACAACGTGAAAAAGATATTACCGCCTAAATCTGGCAATCAGCGTGTGATATGGGACGCACTGGGCGAACTATTCCGCAAGGCTGGAAACGTCAAACCCGAAGGCGCACCCGACACCCTGCCCCATGGGAGGCCATGCCTTACGCTGGAAGCCGCCATTGATAAAACCCGCACCCGCCTAGTGTGTGACCCTAAGCGACAAACTGAACGCACTCAGGCCGCAATTACTAGCCTTGTTGGGCGTGGTTTACTGTTCCATGAAGGAGGTTTTATATGGTGCAACTAACCCAATTCATTTTCCCGTTTTTCTTCCCGTTTCGTTCCCGCCCTCTTATAGGGGGCGCGGGAATCGCGGGAAAGTCCGCAAGTGCCTGTTACGGGACATTTCGGGAATCGCGGGAAAGGATAAATCATGGATGACCTGTTAGGTGATGCCCTTCCTTTGGAGCGAAAGAACCAGACACCCGAAGCGGGCGCATTGCGGGAAGTCTTGAAGGCATTAACTACACATCCTGCCGTTGCATGGTGCGAGAGGATGAACAGTGGAGCGGCCAGAATCGGCAATCGTTTTGTGCGGTTTGGCTGGACGGGATGCCCTGACGTACTGGGACAAATGAAAGACGGGCGATTGTTGGGCGTGGAAGTGAAAGCCGCCAAGGGTAAGTTAAGGCCGGAACAGGCGGTATTCCTCGACCGCATCCGCTGCGCTGGTGGCGTGGCATTCATGGCGCGTGATTGTTTGGACGTAATCAGAGAGCTAGGAAAGGAATCAGAATAATGAAAACACACAAACGATTAACCGAAGTGGTGCTGGACAAAAACAGAGAGGCCAAGATATACCGCCTAGTGGCACAAGATAAGGGCGCTTCGGGCTATCTCAATCATCGCCTAGCCAATGAACTAGACCGCGAAGCGGATGCAATCGCGGCTATTCCTGAACCGCCTATAACGAATATGGGGGAGGTCTGCCAGCCGCACATTTCAGACCTACCGAACAGGTATTGGTTAAGGAATACGCTGACCGATGGAAACCTGATAAACGAAGAAGCAAGCATAACCAGAACGGATTTATTGAGACAGCCGAACATTGATATATCAGCCCTTGCGATTGATGCCGCTCATACAATCAAAGCGGAAAACAGTTTTGAGAAAATGCTCGCGCACCAATTGGCACTAACGCATGAAATGGTGATGAAGCTAGGCAATGCCGCCATGGGAGAGGTGCAGAAAATCCAGCAACCAACTACACACGGAAACGGTTTACGACAAGGTGACACAATCGAGTTGCAACGCCTGACAAATAGCGTGGCACGGTTGCAAGCATCGTTTCAACAAGGAATGCTAACCATGCAAAAACTGCGCACAGGTGGCAATCAGACCGTAACCGTCCAACACGTCAATGTAGGTGCAGGTGGGCAAGCTGTAATTGGTAACGTCACAGGGGGCGGGGGAATGCCTACGGGGGGAGGTGCGAAAAATGGTTAATCCTATGCAGGGTTTAATTGATGCGCCTCGTTGTGGTGCTTATGCGCGAACTACAGGCGAACCGTGCAAAGGTTGGGCGATGACTAACGGGCGGTGCAGGATGCACGGTGGAAAGGCTGGCAGAAAGCCGACACACGGGAGATACACAAAAGCAACGATTCAACGACAGAGAGAGGTGCGGGAGTTGTTGCGGGCATTGCGTGGCCTGATGGGATAGCGCACCAAGAAGCGACATAAGCATTTAATTACATTCGCCGCTTGAACTGGGGACAGTCAGGCGGTTTTTCTTTTGTGGGTGCGATGATGCTGTGCGGTATTCTGAAAAATCCTACACAACCCCTACACCAACTCAAACGCCAGAAACAACAAAGGCCTACATTTCTGTAAGCCCTTGTTTTTATTGGTGCCGCCTATCGGATTCGAACTGATGACCTACCGCTTACAAGGCGGTTGCTCTACCAACTGAGCTAAGGCGGCTTTTTGAAACATAACACTTACAACATTTGGTGGGTCGGGCGGGATTCGAACCCGCGACCAACGGATTAAAAGTCCGCTGCTCTACCGGCTGAGCTACCGACCCGCTGTAAGGAGCGCGAATTATACGTATTGCGGAAGTTGTGTCAACGATTAATTACGTTTATTTTAAATTGCGTGGTTATATCGCGTCGGGTCATCCAATCCGGCAGCATCAAAACCCGCGCGTCTCAAGCGGCATGAGTCGCACAACCCACATGCACGCCCCTGCTCATCAGCCTGATAACAGGACACAGTCGAAGCGTAATCCACACCTAACTCCGTGCCCCGCTGAATAATTTCCGCCTTGGACAGATGCAGCAAAGGCGCATGCAAGGTCAACGGATGACCTTCGACGGCGGCCTGCGTGGCCAGGTTAGCCATTTTCTCAAATGCCTCGACATAAGCTGGACGACAATCAGGGTAGCCTGAATAATCTACCGCATTCACGCCGATGAAAATATCCTGCGCATGCAACACTTCGGCCCAAGCTAGTGCTAACGACAACATGATGGTATTGCGCGCAGGCACATAAGTCAGCGGAATTCCCACCGACTCCTGCTCCGGCACGGCAATTTTGTTATCGGTCAGCGCAGAACCGCCAAAACCAGTCAGATCGATATTCACCACACGGTGCTCGCGCGCACCTAACACATCAGCCACGCGCTTCGCTGCAGCCAACTCTGAATGGTGACGCTGACCATAATCTACGCTGAGCGCGTAGCAGGTGTAGCCTTGCGCACGCGCAATCGCCAGTACCGTTGCGGAATCCAGCCCTCCGGATAACAGCACGACGGCATTTTTAATTAATGACCCGCTTCGTTGTTCCATAATATTTTGTGTAATTGCAACTGAAAGCGCACAGACAGACCATCTCTCAGTATCCAGTCTGCTAATTGAGTAGGATTTAATGAACCTTGAGCCGGTGAAAATAATACCTCGCACTTATCGGAGAGATGGTGCTGAATAAGCATTTCTCTTGCCCAGAGGTAATCATTTTCATCGCAGAGGACAAACTTTATTTCGTCGTTCGCGGTAATCAGCGCGAGATTGTCCCAGCGATTTTTTTCGACCTCACCGGATGCCGGTGTTTTAATGTCGACCACTCTCATCACCCGCTCATCGACCGCCCCTATATCAAGTGCACCACTGGTCTCCAACGACACCGAGTAACCGTCATCACAGAGCGCACGGAGTAGCGGCAGGCAATTTTTTTGTGCCAGCGGCTCACCCCCGGTCACGGTAACATAGCGCGTTGTATATTGAGCAACTTGCATGAGAATGTCAGCCAATGTGAGACTTTGACCTCCGGTGAACGCATAAGCGGTGTCACAGTAAGTGCAGCGCAGCGGACATCCTGTCAGACGAATAAACACCGTCGGCAAACCTACCCGACTGGTTTCACCTTGCAGGGAATAAAATATTTCTGTTATGCGCAGTTGCGCGTTTGGTTCATACATAGAAAACTACTTGACAGGCGTGAGCAGCTTTTTCGCTTTTGCCGCAGCCGCACTTTCGGGATATTTAGCTACCAATTGTTTAAGCGTTTTATTTTCGGCCAATACCGCCTTTAACTCATGCTGGCAACGCGCCAGATTGAACAAGGCATCCTGTTCTTTAGCCGCACTCAGCCCAGCATTCAGAATCAGGTGATAAGTCGCCACCGCGCTTTTAAAATCGTTCAGTTCAAACTGCGCATTTGCCAGCCAGTAATTGGCACTAGGGATATGCACTGAATCGGGATACTTCTTGATAAATTCTTGCAAGGCTTTAACTGCATCCGCATTGTTGCCGGCTTTCACCAGAACATAAGCCGCCTCGATAGCACGATTCTGCACGCCCAAGTCACCTGCCGCATCACTGGCCGCTTCGGGTGGCTTAGCTGCCACCGGCGCTAGCGGCGGTTCGACTGGTTTTGCCGCCGCAGCGGATTCAACAGATTCAAAGTGACGCACACGCGTATCTAAATCCACATAAAAATCTTTTTCACGTTTCTCTGCATCTTGCAGGCCGTGAGCCAATTCTTCATTCTGTCCGCGCAACTTGCGCAGCTCACCACTCATCGCATCGATTTGCCCTTGCAGATCGAAGATCGATTGAGTCTGTTTCTGCCCTTGCTCTTCTAAATTAAGCAAACGCACTTCTTGCGCCTCCAGCTTAAGCACACGTGCCTCAACCAACTGAATTTGTTTGCGCGCATCGTCGTCAGAAAACAGTCCTGCCTGAGCAGGAGCGACAAAACACAAACCCAGCAGTATTAAGGCACGTAGCTTCAGCATGTTATTACTTTGCGTAGTTCAGATCAGTACGACGATTTTGCGACCATGAAGCTTCGTCATGACCGGATGCTTTAGGCTTTTCTTCACCGAAACTAACGCTCTTCAACTGACCGGCTTTAGCGCCGCCCAATTCAAGCATTTTTTGTACGCCATCTGCACGACGCTGACCCAGACCCAGATTGTATTCATTGCTACCGCGCTCGTCGCAATTACCTTCCAGTGTGACAGTGCGATTTGCATGACCATTCAAATACTTAGCATGAGCTTGAACCAATGGCTTGTCTGCATCTTGCACAGCAGCTACATCAAACGGGTAATACACACTGCGTCCTGCCAGGATGCTCTTCGAATCATTGAGTTCATCAACCATCGTTTGAGTCGTCGTAGCACCATTGGTTGATGCTTCACTTTTTGGTGCAGTTGCAGCTGTCGTGGCAGGCGCTGTAGTTGCGGCGGTGTCTTGAGGCTTGTTGCTGGCACAGGCAGCCAGCAGATTCAACAATACAACACTGATAATAATTTTCTTCATAGCTATTCCCCTTATATTAAAGTTAATTTAAAGACGTGGTCCCCACACAGGCTCTCTGGCATCGCCACTTTGCGTAAACATATGCTGTTTGACTCGACCGTCGCTGGACACAGTCGCCAATATACCACGACCGCGCGCTTCGCTGGCAAACAGGATGAGTTTACCATTGGGCGCAAAGCTGGGTTTTTTCTCCCAACCGCCCTCAGTGAGTGCTTCAACCTGCCCGGACTGAAAATCCTGCATGGAGATAGAAAATCTCCCGCCAATCAAGTGCGTAAAGACAAAGGACTTTCCATCCGGACTGTAACGTGGTGAATAACTCGTTCCACCACCAAACGTCAGGCGCTGCGCAGCCCCTCCTTCAATCGGCATACTATACACCTGCGCACTCCCCCCTCTATCCGACGTAAATAGCAAAGATTGTCCGTCAGGAGAGAAGTTAGGCTCGGTATCGATGCCGCCACTGAAACTGATACGGCGTATATCGCTGCCGTCGGGGCGCATCAGATAAATTTGCGAACTGCCATCGCGAGTCAGCACCACCGCCAACTGCCTGCCATCAGCCGACCATGCAGGCGCGCTGTTACTGCCTGGGAAATCGGCCACCAATTTACGTTGATTAGTGTAGAGCGACTGCACAAACACCGCAGCGTGTCCGGTTTCAAAACTGACATAAGCTAAGTGGCTGCCATCAGGCGACCAGTTAGGTGACATGATAGGTTCATTATGCGCCAGCACGATCTGTTCGTTGTAACCGTCACTATCCGCCACAATCAGACTAAATTTTTTACTCTGACGATTCACATAAGCGATACGCGTACTAAACACACCTTGATCACCGGTCAATTTTTCATAGATCAGATCGGCGATACGATGTCCGATTGCTCGCGTTTGTCCGTCGGCGACAGAGACCGCCTGCCCTATCAGTTCGGTGTGTTTAACCACATCCAGCAGACGAAAGCGCGCTTCGATGCGACCATTCGCCAGCGGCATCACTGTACCAATCGCTAGGGCATCGGCGCCACGCACCTGCCAGTCAGGGTAGCTAACTTCTGCCGACTGATGTGGTGATTTACCCGCCGGATCAATGAGTTTGAATAAACCGCTGCGCTGCAAATCGCTAGTCACCACTTCGTTGATCGCCTGTCCCAACTTTTCATCGCCGCCCATGGGCACCAGCACGATCGGAATCTGATGCTCTCCTGCACCGATAATTTCAATATTCAGCGCCGCGCTGGCCGTGTGCGCGAACACCAGCATCAACAAAGCGAATAAGCCTGATTTCAACATTTAAAAACCTTTCATTTAACTGGCTGAAAACCCAGTTTTAATTCGCGAAACTGCTTAAACAGGCCCGCATCATCCGGCATGGGCAGCGGTTCAGACTTTAAAATTGCACGTTCCACCGCACTGTCGTATGCCTTATTGCCGCTGGATTTTACCAGACGCGGCGGCAATACCCGGCCACCCGGCAATACGGTCACTAAAAATTCGGCACGCGCATCATTCGGCACATCCGGCGGTTCGACTATATTACGTTTAATCTTGGCGCTGATCTTAGCGCTGAACTCATCCACTATTCTCCCTGTCGCCGCATCCTGCGCCAGTTTGTCGCGCGCTGCCTGATCACCGACGCCATGCGCAGAACCGCCCTGCCCGCCCACCACGCCGCCTGCCACACCATTTTTGGCGTCAGACTTTACTGCACTCACTTCTACTTTTTTAACCTCTGGTGTTTTTGCCTCGGTTTTTTTGACCTCGACTGGTTTCACCTCAGGCTTTTTGACTTCCGGTTTCTTGATCTCAGGCTTAGGTAGCGGCTTTACCACTTCCGGTTTAATTTCAACCGGCTTTTTCGGTTTTTTCTCCGGAATAACAATATCAGGTTTAACCACGACTTCCGGTGGCGGAGTGGGGGCGACCTCTTCAACCTTGACTTTTTCAACCTTAACTTCAGCAGGAGCGGGGAGAGCGGGCAAGCTACCCCATAACTCGACACTCATAGCGGCCGATCTTAACTCAACCCTCTGCGTTTGCCATGAAATGCCAAAATACAGCAATGAGAAAAACGCACCGTGTACCAGTATGGCCAATATCCATGCAGGTACGCGATAGGGCTCCTGATAAACAGCCGTCGTCATTTCGCCTGAGTCAGCAGACCGACTTTTTTAACATGCTGCTGCTGCAACACATCCATAATGTTGATGACTTCCTCATACCGCACGCTCTTATCGGCTGAAATCACCACCGATTGCTCCGCCTTTTCACCCTGACGGGCTTTGAGCAGTGAAATCAGCTCATCGCGGGTTAAGCGCGTTTCATCGTCACCTCGGGAGTGATCGCGCAAGGCCAGCGAGCTATCCTTTTTGATGATCACTTCCAGCGGTGCGGGCGCGGGGGTCGCTGACTTACTGACCTGAGGCAAATCAACCTGCCCCGGATTCATCATCGGCGCCGTCACCATAAAGATCACCAGCAACACCAGCATCACGTCGATGTAGGGCACGACATTGATATCGTTCATCAGGCGATTCTTTGTGCGACGGTTAGATCTCATCTTCGCCCCTAAAAAAATCTAAAATAATCAATCTCATGGCTGACGCTGCAAGACATTAGAGAACTCTTCGGTAAAACTCTCAAAGCGGGTTGCCAGACGGTCAATATCGTAGGCATAACGGTTATAAGCCACCACAGCCGGAATCGCCGCGAACAACCCCATTGCGGTCGCGACCAGCGCCTCTGCAATACCGGGGGCGACATGCGCCAAGGTCGCCTGTCCGACATTCGCTAGTCCGCGAAACGCGTTCATGATCCCCCATACCGTACCGAACAAACCTACATAGGGACTGACCGAACCGACTGACGCCAGAAAGGCAAGATGCGATTCGAGCCTGTCCATTTCGCGCTGATAGGTCGCACGCATCGCACGGCGCGTCCCGTCCATCACCGCACTGGCATCCACGCCGTGTTGTTTTTTCAGCTTCACGAATTCGACGAAGCCCGCTGCGAAGATACGCTCCAGCGCGCCCTGATCGGCACGCGCCGAATTGCTCACCGACTTGTAAACCTCATTCAGATTAGGATTGCGCCAGAAGCTCTCCTCAAACTCATTCGTCAAACGGGTTTCCCGGCGAATCGCGAACAACTTGAGAAATATATACATCCACGACATCATGGAGACCATCAACAGCAAACCCATCACCAACTGCACCAGCACGCTGGCATTGCTGATGAGATGAACGAACGACAAATCCTGCGTAACTTCCATAACTACCCTTCCTAACGGGTATGGCAAAAGATGCCATCCCTAATGATCATACCCGCCATACCCGTTTCCCCTTTCCAACCTTCCCTCGTAAATAAATCTTTGCGAGGGCAAGAGCAAACGTTCACTACGCGAGATTTATGTTAAACATTCCATTTTGAGCGCAACGCCTCAGGCAGGCGAACCGGTTTAAAACCTTCGACCGACACACAGACCAAATGCACTTCCGCTTCCGTCAGCAATTCTTCCCCGCGACGCACTGTTTGCAACAATTTTACACCACTGCGCCCCAACTCCTTAATACTGGCCGTAATGTCCAGCATATCGTCCAACAGCGCGGGCCGCAAATAATCAAGTCTCATGGTGCGCACCACAAACACCACACCGAATTCTTTCATCAGCGCTGCGTTGCTGTAGCCGTATTCATTGCGCAACCATTCTGTCCTTGCGCGCTCCATGAAGTTTACATAACTGGCGTGATAAACCACCCCGCCCGCATCCGTATCCTGAAAGTACACCCTGACCGGCCAGTTAAATATTTTGTGCTTACTCATCCATAAACTCCGCCGTCATTTTTCACAATTGCACACAAACAACCAGCGCAAAATTGTAACCATTTGTAAAATAATATTAAACTCAAGGATCCCTGTTTCAATCCGCTACAAAAACGGCGTAATTATTGCTCGTTCAGGCCACCTAGTTCGGCAAGCAGATTGGCGGCGAGGATAGTAATATTGCACTCATCCCCGTCATTCCCGCCTAGGCGGGAATGACAAAATATTGATTTATTTGAATTAAATGAGTTCATCGAGCAAATCGCCGTTAGCCAGATGGCTGGCGACCTTAAGTCCGAAATGGCGATAAGCGATGGCGGTGGCCATACGTCCGCGCGGGGTGCGTTGCAGATAACCCTGCTGTATCAAATAGGGCTCGAGCACATCCTCGATGGTGTCGCGCTCTTCACCGATCGCTGCGGCGAGATTATCCACACCAACCGGGCCGCCCATGAACTTCTCGATGATGGTCTGTAATAATTTTCTATCCATTAAATCAAGACCTTGCGCATCAACATCCAGCATAGTCAGCGCGGCATCCGCCACGGTGCGGGTCGCATCCCCGCCCGCCTTCACATCGGCATAGTCGCGCACCCGGCGCAGCAAACGATTGGCAATACGCGGCGTTCCGCGTGAACGTTTGGCGATTTCCATCGCCGCATCCGACGACAGGTTCATTTCCAGCAAGCCGGACGATCGAATCACGATGCGCTGCAACTCTTCCGGCGTGTAAAACTCAAGGCGGGAGACGATGCCGAAACGGTCGCGCAGCGGATTGGTCAACATCCCGGCGCGGGTCGTCGCACCCACCAAGGTAAACGGCGGCAGATCCAGCTTCACCGAACGGGCAGCCGGGCCTTCTCCTATCATGATGTCAATCTGATAGTCCTCCAGCGCAGGATAGAGAATTTCCTCCACCACCGGCGAGAGACGATGAATCTCGTCGATGAACAACACATCGTTCGGCTCGAGATTGGTCAGTAGCGCCGCCAAGTCGCCGGCACGTTCCAATACCGGGCCGGAGGTATGGCGTATGTTCACCCCCATTTCACGGGCGATAATCTGCGCCAGTGTGGTTTTACCCAGACCCGGCGGACCAAACAGCAGCACGTGATCGAGCGGCTCCTGGCGTCGCTTCGCAGCTTCGATAAAGATTTCCAGTTGTTCGCGGATTTTTTCCTGACCGACATACTCGTCGAGCTGCTTGGGGCGCAGTGCGCGTTCCAACGCTTCCTCCTGACGGGAGGCGACAACGGGTGTGGTCAGACGCGGTTCGGTGGTGAGGTTATCGCTATGGATCATGTTTTATTTTATTTGGTTGGCCGCATTTTAACTCAATGCAACGTCGGTGGTGCACCGCAACACTTCTTGTATTTCAGCCCGGAACCGCAAGGACAGGCATCATTGCGCGCCACTGTCGAAACAGACATGTCAAAAGATTCAATTCGCACCCCACCTTCCCCGGGATGAACCTGACGCAGCAGGCTTTGAACCTCTCGTTGCGCCCGAAAGTGTTCATCGAGCAAAGCCACTGCCGATGCGATAGCCTCGTAGGCCTCCTGAGTCGCGTGCCTTATATCATTGCTGCTATCGAGCAACTCCCATCCGGCCTCCGTACCCAGCAAAACCATGGGAGCTAGCAAGGTATGATGGTGTTCAAACACCGCCATCCAAGGCTCACTGAACAGATAGACGCCGCGCATAAATCCTTCCGCCCAGCCTTCCGCATCGTAAAACTCACTACCATCTTCCTGTAGCAAGGTATAAAACAGCGGCGCAAAACAACCGCGCCGGATCTCATCGAGTACGCCGTTGTAATAGCGCATCACTAAACCCATCATGTGATTGGCCTGCTCGATTGATGCAAAAGAAGGGCCTTCTTCACCCTCCTCAATATCCCAGATCCAAGGTAGATATTCGCTCGGCATCACCTGTTCTGGATTGAGCACTAACGCGGCAAAGAAACCGTCCAGCGCGGGTAAGTCCATACAACTATCCGGCGTATCGTCGGACAGCAAAAAATCATCCAGCTCATCAAGCTCTTCATCGCTCAGTACTTGTATCGGATTCATCGTGGCACCTCAATTATCCAAATAAATCAAAGATTACCCTTTTGACAACAACTTCAATGCCTGGCGTATTCCATCGGACACACCCACCTCTTTCGGCAATTGTTTGGCCGCCCAGACGGCTTCCTTCTCGTTGTAACCCAAGGCCTGCAAGGCATTGACGATATCGCCTGCGGCCTGAGAAACTGCAACACCATGTGGCGAAGTAGCACCTGTCACCGTAAATTTGCCTTCTAATTCCAACAACAGGCGCTCGGCGGTTTTCTTGCCCACACCGGGGATTTTGGTCAAACGCCCGGCTTCCTTACTCGCCACGGCTTCGGCCAAATCATTCAGGCTCAGTCCCGATAGCACAGACAGCGCCAACTTGGGGCCGACGCCGCTGATTTTCAGCAACTGGCGAAACGCGATACGCTCATCCACCGTACCGAAGCCATATAACAGATGCGCATCTTCACGCACAATGAGTTGAGTATGCAATACCACTTTTTCATGCAGAGCGGGCAAATTGTAAAACGTACTCATCGGCACGTCGACTTCATAGCCGACGCCCTGCACATCCAGCAAAATCTGCGGCGGATTCTTTTCCAGCAGCACGCCGGTTAAACGACCTATCATTTTATTAAATCCCTATACATACTGCATCCCCGCATACGCGAGGATGACGATTTTATTTTCCGAAAAACAGCGCGATCGACAACAAGGCACCGTGCAACATCATCCCACCTATTGTCAGTTTGATCGCGTCACCCAATTGTTGATGTTCTGCGGCGTGAATGAACAACAAACGCGCGGCCTTTACACTCAACGGTAAGGCCAGAAACGCAATCAATGCCAACACGGGCAATACGCCCGCCACCAGACAAGCAGCCAACCAACTATAGGCCAGCAAGACGATCAGTGCATAACCCCAGCGCGCCTGATGCACCTCCAACCGGGCAACCCAATGCAGCTTACCTGCGGCAATATCCGCAGACCTATCAGGAAATTGATTAATATACAATAAGTTAGCTGCGAGCAAAGCGTAAGATAAGCCAGTAATAAAAGGCAGCGCTGAAAAGTGCCTACGCTGAACGAAATCAGCACCCATTACAATCAGCAAAAAGCCGGCAACGATGCACAATTCTCCTAGCCCGCGACTGTTCAGACGAAACGGCGGTGCAGAATAGGCCCAACCGATGAACAATCCGACAAGCCCGACATACAGTAATTGCGGCGCTGATCGCGCCATCAGCCACAAGCCTGCCAGCACTACACCAGCCATCAGCGCGAAACCGAAGTTGCGAGTCCCAATTCGTGTCAGCACCCCGTTCTGGATAAAACGACTGCCGCCAGTGAAGGGGAAAATGCGTTCTGTGTTCTGTGCATCCGTGCCGTTTAAATCATCGTAATAGTCGTTGAGCACATTCGCACCCGCGTGCGCCATCAGCGCGAATAACAGGGTGACCAGCGCCAGCGGGATATCAAACGCCAGTCCGTCATGCCAGGCGATAGACAAACCAATAAGGCTCGCCATCAGGCTGGCAGACAGGAAGGCCGGCCGCGTCGCCGCAAAATAGCGCGCGAACGGATTAGAGAAAGTTGTCAGTGTCGGTTCCATCGGTTGCATCGTCTACTCCATCCACATACTATTCATCAGATCAATCTGCCGCCTTTTACCCGAAATCCTTTGGTCGCCAGCGCGCCCAACCCCAAACCGCCGTGTGCATGGCAGATCGCACAGGCCAGGGCATCGGCCGCATCGGGACTCGGCGTACCGGATAGTTTCAACAAACGCTGCACCATCTGTTGCACCTGTTCCTTCTCGGCATGACCATTGCCGACTACTGCCTGCTTCACCTGCAAGGCAGTGTATTCACCCACGGGTAGATTGGCCAGCACTGCCGCACAAATCGCCGCGCCCCGCGCCTGACCTAACAACAAGGTCGATTGCGGATTGACATTGACGAATACCTTTTCAACCGCCGCATGACTGGGTTGATGCTGTGCGATCACTTCTCCCAGGGAATTGAGAATGACTTTCAGGCGTTCTGGCAAATCACCTGCCGGCGTCTTGATGCAACCGCTAGCCACATAGTGTAGTTGCTGACCCACCTTGTCGATAATACCAAACCCCGTGATGCGCAGACCGGGATCTATGCCTAAAATTCGAATCGAGGATTGGGGATTGGGGATGGAGTCCAAAGAAGCTGGATCGAGGATCGAGGATTGAGGATCGAGCAACACCCGCTTTCCCGCATTTAACTCACTCCTCACGTCTCAATCCTCACTCCTCAATCACTGCTGTGGTATACACTTCCTGAACGTCATCCAGGTCTTCTAGCGCGTCGAGCAATTTTTGCATCTTCACCGCGTCATCCCCGGAAAAGATCACTTCATTTGCCGGCTTCATGATCACCTCACCGAATTCCGGCTTGTATCCCGCAGCCTCAAGCGCCTGCTTCACATTGATAAAATCGTTCGGCCCGGTAACCACTTCAATACTGCCATCATCGTTGGTTGAAATATCTTCCGCGCCCGCATCGAGGGCGACTTCCATCAGCCCGTTTTCATCTGTACCGGGAGCAAATATCATCTGGCCGCAGTGAGTAAACATGAAAGCAACAGAGCCATCGGTACCCAGATTTCCGCCGTATTTACTAAACGCGTGACGCACATCGGCGACTGCGCGCATTTTGTTGTCGGTCATGCAATCGACCATCACCGCAGCCCCGTTGATGCCGTAGCCTTCATAACGGATTTCCAGATACTGAACCCCGTCCAACTCGCCCGCACCGCGTTTAATGGCGCGCTCGACGTTGTCTTTAGGCATATTATTGGCATAGGCCTTGTCCATCGCCAGACGCAGACGAGGATTACCGCTAGCATCACTACCGCCCATGCGTGCCGCGACGGTGATTTCTTTGATCAGACGCGTGAAAATTTTGCCGCGTTTGGCGTCCTGCTTACCCTTGCGATGCTGGATATTTGCCCATTTGCTATGACCTGCCATACTGTTCTCCAAAAAATAGTTCCGGTGATGTTATCATTTTCGTTTGCCTAAGTAATCCTGCAGACGCAGATTCACGATTAACCATACACATGAAATCGGTGCGATACTGCGGTTAGTACCAAAAAGCAGCAACCCTATTCATGAAAGAACCCAATGAAAACCATTCTGATTGCAAATCCTAAAGGAGGAAGTGGCAAAACCACACTGTCGGTCAACATCGCGGGTTACCTTGCCAATCAGGGGCATCGCGTCGCGATACTGGATCTGGACAGACAAAAGTCCGCTACTACCTGGGTCGCCGCACGCACCGATGATTTACCGGGTATCGTGACATTGGATTCAAAAAAAGGGGAGGATTACTTTACAGACCATCTGGTGATCGACTCACCTGCCGGGCTGCACGGCAAAAATCTGGCACGAACACTAAAACTCGCCCATAAAATCATCATCCCCATTGCACCCTCAATGTTTGATCAAAATGCCAGCCGCGACTTCCTTAAAATATTGCTCGAAGAAAAGGAAGTTAGACAAGGAAAATGTGAGATAGGAATCGTCGGCATGCGGATGAATGCACGAACCCGCGCAGCGACGATCCTGGAGGAATTTCTCGCCGCGTCAAACTTGCCGATTCTGGCTTATTTACGCGACACACAGCTATATGTAAACGCCGCCTTCGAGGGGAAATCGTTGTTCGATCTACCCCACCATCTTTCGGAACGGGAACTCGAACAATGGGCATTTTTACTACATTGGCTGGGAAAGTAGTGTTAATTTATCGCGCTACCGCTCAATCGACCACCGCATCCAAGGCATCTTGTAGCGTTTCTTCTCGGAGTGCATTGAGCGCTTCGGACAGTTTCTCGGCAAATTCCACCACCTCATGCGGCAAGTTCTCCACCTTCGCATGAGAAATCAGCACTGCCGCAGCGCCAGCAACTTTCAGCAACGTGGCGCGTTCCTGCATCAACATCTCGACTTCTTCGCTCAACAACTCCACATCACGCTTGTTCACTTATTTTCTCCTCGTTTTGACAGCTGCGACCGCCAAGGCGCTCATATTCACGATCCGACGTGCGGTTGCGGTCGAGGTCAGAATATGTGCAGACTTGTTGGCGCCCAATAAAATAGACCCGATAGTAACACCATCTCCACTGGTCATTTTAAGCAAATTGTAGGAAATATTAGCCGCATCCAGATTCGGCATGATCAGCAGATTTGCAGCACCCTTCAAACGTGAGGCCGGGAAGATATCAGCGCGCAGATTCTCTGACAGAGCGGCATCTCCGTGCAGCTCACCTTCCACCTCCAGCTCTGGCGCCATCTGCTCCAGCAACTCTCGCGCCCGGCTCATTTTTTGCGCAGAAGGATTTTCATGACTGCCAAAATTGGAATGTGACAACAGCGCGACTTTCGGCACCAGACCAAAACGACGCACCTCTTCGGCAGCCAGCAGCGTCATCTCGGCGATTTCTTCCGCAGTCGGATCAAGATTGACGTGCGTATCGCAGATAAACAGCGTGTACTTGGGCATCATCAGAATATTCATCGCCGCATAGACACTGCCGCCGGGAGTATGGCCGATGACTTGATCGATATACAGCAAATGCATCAACGGCTGGAAGATCGTTCCACACAGCATGGCATCCGCAGCGTTCATGCGTACCAGCATCGCCGCAATCAGCGTGGTACGGCGACGCATTTCGCGCTTGGCCGAATCCATAGTCACGCCTTTACGCTGCACCAGCCGGTGATACTCGTTGCAATACTCGCGATAGCGCGGGTCATTGTCTGGATTGACCAGCTCAAAATCGACCCCGGCCCGAATACGCAAGCCCAACTTGGCAATCCGTTTTTCAACCACATCAGGACGGCCAACAAGAATTGGGAAGGCAATACCTTCATCCACAACGGTCTGCACGGCATGCAACACGCGCACATCTTCACCCTCTGCATACACCAGACGCTTAGGCGCCCTCTTCGCCGCCTCAAACACCGGCTTCATCAACATATTGGATTGATAAAGGAAACCTTCCAACTGTTGTCGATAGACTTCCATATCGTCGATCGGTCGCTCGGCCACGCCGGTATCCATCGCGGCCTGTGCAACTGCGGGTGCGATACGCGTAATCAGGCGCGGATCAAATGGCTTGGGGATCAGATAATCCACGCCGAAGGATAACTCTTCGTCGCCATAGACACTGGCCACTTCATCGGACTGTTCGGCTTGCGCCAGTTCTGCGATCGCATAAACAGCGGCCTGCTTCATCGCCTCGTTGATGGTCGATGCGCCTACATCCAGCGCGCCACGGAAAATATACGGGAAACACAGCGCATTGTTTACCTGGTTCGGATAATCCGAACGTCCGGTTGCCAGAATCGCATCAGGGCGAACCGCACGCGCGTGTTCCGGCAAAATTTCAGGATTAGGATTAGCAAGGGCGAAAATCAATGGCTGCTCGGCCATTTTCACCACCATTTCCGGCTTCAATACACCGCCGGCAGACAATCCCAGAAACACGTCTGCACCTGCAATGACATCGGTCAGCACACGAGCAGAAGTTTCCACAGCGTAACGCGCCTTGTTGTCGTCCATTTCTTCAAGACGGCCCTTGTAAACCACCCCGGCGATATCGGTGACGACGATGTTTTCCATACGCACACCCAGACTCACCAGCATATCCAGACAAGCCAATGCGGCAGCCCCCGCACCGGACACCACCAGCTTGATCTGGTCTATCTGTTTACCGACCACCTTCAGACCGTTTAACAGTGCAGCCCCGACGATGATAGAAGTTCCGTGTTGATCGTCATGGAACACCGGGATTTTCATCCGCTCGCGCAACTTGCGTTCAATATAAAAACATTCCGGCGCTTTGATATCTTCCAGATTGATGCCGCCAAAAGTAGGTTCTAACGCTGCGATAATATCTACCAATTTATCAGGATCACGCTCATCAATTTCCAGATCGAATACGTCGATACCTGCAAATTTCTTAAACAACACCCCCTTACCTTCCATAACAGGCTTGGCGGCCAGCGGGCCGATTGCCCCCAAGCCCAGCACTGCCGTACCGTTGGTAATCACTGCGACAAGATTGCCACGCGCCGTCATATTGCGAACTTCCAGCGGATTTTCTACGATCAATTCGCATGCCGCCGCCACACCAGGGGAATAAGCTAACGCCAAATCCCTTTGAGTAATCATAGGCTTAGTTGAATTAACCGATATTTTACCGGCAGGTGACTGACGATGATAATTCAGTGCTGCTTCGCGCAATTGCTTGTCCATAATTTCCTCTAAATTCCAACGTTCGGCAGTTCAATCTACCCGACTTACCGTGCTTTCGATCTGGAGATCGCGATAGCCGGATGCACCTCACGACGCAATATTTTTCCGTTTTTGGTACGTGGAAAGTCTTGCGCAAGGTAGATGGTTTTCGGTGCCTTGTAGGCGGCCAGATGTTCGCGACCAAAAGCCAACAACTCATCTGCCGTCGTCGTGCTGCCCGGATGCATGATGGCGTACGCTACCACCAGCACTTTATCCTTCTCAATTTCTTCACCCACGGAGGCGCAATCGGCCACAGAAGGGTGAGATTTCAAGACGCGTTCGATTTCATAGGGCGACACGCGGTAACCAAAGCTCTTGATGATGTCGTCTTTTCGCCCCAGGAACCAGATGTAACCATCTTCATCGTAACGCGCGTAATCTCCGGTGAAAAACCATCCATCGTGCACTAACTTATCGGTTTCTTCCGGCATATTCCAATATTTCAAGAACAGGCCAGGATCATCCTGCGGCACACAGATCATTCCCTCTTCACCTGCGGCCACAGGCTGCAAGGTTTCCGGATCAAGCAACTGTATCTTATGACCTGGTTGCGGGAACCCTGCTGAACCGGGTCGTATTGGCCGCGAAGTGGTTTGGCACAGATAGTACGAGAATTCGGACATGCCGACCGCCTCATAGATATCCACGCCGAAACGTTCACGCCATTGGCTGAGCACTTCATCGGACAGATGCTCTCCCGCGCTCATGCAGTGGCGCAAGGTAGGCACATCGGCACGAGTGAAATCACTCTTTTGCACGATCTGACGATAGATGGTCGGCACACCGACAAAGATAGTCGCCGAGTGCTTCTTGATCAGACGAGGCCAGGTATTCGCATCGTTTCTGCCTTCGTGAACGATCACCGTTTTCCCCAGGAAGAGCGGATCCATCAAACCCGAACCTAACACATAGGTCCAGTTAAATTTTCCTGAGTGCATGATGCGATCGCCATCGGCGGCGAAATCGAACCAATAGGTCGAGGCCGGTGTCCGACCGATCAGCGCACGATGCGCATGCAGCACACCCTTGGGGTAACCGGTTGTCCCCGATGTATAGACCAAATAAGCCGGATCCGTCGCCATGGACTGATGCGAAGGTTCACAGGAATCGATGGCAGACAAGGCAGCATCCAGATCCTGAACATTCAACCCGTCAACCGTCAGCACTTCGCCCGGACCTGACAACAACACGTGACGCAGATTAACCGCCTCTTTCAGACTGTCCTTCAAGGTCGCCCAGGCAGCTTTATCCGTGACCAGCACCGACGCTGTTGAATCTTGTGCGAGATAAGCGACTTCTTCAGCCGTCAGCAAGGTGGAAGTTGGTACCGAAATCGCACCCCGCTTCATCGCCCCGAGAAAAGCAGTCGGATAATCCAGACAATTGGGCAGGCGGATCAAGACCCGCTCGCCATCGCCCACACCTAAATTTCTCAATAACTGTGCAAAACGACTGGTACGCTCAGACAGCTCGGTGAACGTGATTTGCGACGTACCTAACGTGTCGTCTTCCACGATCATGGCGATGTTGCCGGCTGCCGGCGTATTCAGATGCGCATCGGTACAGGCCACACCGATGTTAAATTTTTCAGGAACTTTCCATACCCAGGGTTCAAACGGTTTAAATGTAGACATGCTGCCTCCTAAAGAATAACGCCATACGGCCAGTTTTCGCGAACGACTTGTGTCGGCATTAGCTGCAATACCGTCATGGCAAATTCGCCATCAGCCGGTGTGAGCGCGCGCAAGGCATGCGCTCTGAGCAGGGTTTGCAATGCCTTGCCAAACATGGGTGGATCCAACATTTCACCATCGATGCGGATTGCACCGCCGAGCAGCGCATCTGCTTCGATCGCCGCCTTCAAGATTCTGATTTTCAGAGTAATTTCGGTTGGTGACGGAGTATAGGCCACCTTACAAAGGTGAATATGCCCGGGATGGATCACTTGCTTACCCGTCAATCCCATCGCAGCTTCCTGACACGCGTGTTTATACACAATGCGTGATTCATTCTCACCGTGCAGATCCAGCCAGCGACGTACATCATGGGGCTCTATGTATTTTTCCGGCATACTGCTCGAACCGATCAGCGTTTCCACGCCACCGATGACCCCTTTACCGGCGATACGGGCCTCAAACATGATCTGATTGAGGAAATACTTCAATTCTTCAGTCCAGTTTTCCGGCGTGATCTGTATCCCCATCGCTTTTGAAAAGTCGTGTATACCAAATACCACGTGTTTAACCGTGCTGTATTGCATCAGATCCGGTGCAATCTTGAGTGATTTAGGGTGTTCGATGATGGGTTGTATCGAAATCGGATGTTTAAGACCAACCAAAAAACTCGATAAATCACGCACTTCAGCCGCACCATAGGCTTCCCCGGCCTTCGCCAGCATCACCACATCGATGTGCTCAGCCAGATCCCGGACCAGCGCCATATCCTGCTCGTATTCGTCAGTGCGAAACGGATTGATCCGTATTGCAATCGCCACTTCGCTCCGGCGTTTGAACAAGGGCAATTCTTGTCTGAGCAAAGTCCGACTCATCTCCTTTTGGCGACAACCGTCTTCCAAATCGAAAATCAGCGTATGCGCGTGCGTCTGATGCGCATATTTCTTCATACGCTGGGATGCCGCCTCCAGATCTTCGTATATTCCCAGTGCCGGCGCATACTTGACCGGAGGGTAATACAACTGGATGCCGGGCCAATAGCCGCCCAACATGTTCGCATTAACATCCTGGCTGGCGTTCCCAGTTGGATCAGCTTGAGGTACATTTGTAGTATTCATATTTCTCCCGACTCCGGCCCTAAAAAACAATTTATTCTGACCTGGCTAATTCCTACTCAAACTGATTGAAGTAATGATGCTGATCGGTCAGACACAACCCCAATCTCCATTCCATGGGCTTGTCGCCATAGGTGTACGACGTTCTTTCAATACTTAGCAGCGGCGTACCCGGTTTGAGCCCCAACAACACGGCAGTTTCCGCATCCGCGCCGATCGCAGTCAACTTTTCTTCCGCACGCACCATGCGTATACCCAACTGCGTTTCATACAACCGGTACATCGAACCATTAAACTCTTCGATTCGCTCTGCCGTCACGCCCTTAAAAGAAGCAGAAGGCAGAATAATCCGATCGAGTATCACCGGTTTGTTTGAAAACAACAGCAAACGCTTAATATCAATGACGGCGCTGCCGGCTTTAATTTGCAAAATGCGTGCGATATTTGCCGTCGCCTTGGTACGTTCACAACTGAGCAACTTGTTATCGAGCAACTCACGACTGCCATCGCTGGCAACCAGCCGCAAAAACCGCAACTTGACCATATCCTCAGAGTGAGTCGCGACATAAGTCCCCTTGCCCTGACGCCGAACCACAATATTTTCCGCAGCTAACTCGTCAATCGCTTTTCTGACCGTCCCCTGACTCACACCAAAACGTGCAGCCAATTCCATTTCACTGGGAATCGCCTCTCCCGGCGTCCACTCTCCCGAAATCAGGCTTTGCGTCAATAATGACTTAATCTGCTGATACAGCGGCTGAAAGCTCGGATGCACTAATGGCTGAATCATTTTTCCGAAGTAGAAGTTACGTTGACAGAATTAAATCACGCAATCCACTACAAGTCTAGTGTTTTATATCTTATATAAGACATAAGAATTTGTTGACACTAGGTTTACCCACCGATAGAATCCACCTGAGATTCACGTTAAATACCCACGGCACCACCACGAGGAGCATCATGAACAACTATTTTCGACCTCGCCGCTCTATGCTATATGTTCCGGGCTGCAACACTCGCTACCTGGAGAAGGCGCGCATCGTGCCGGCAGATTCGGTCATTCTTGATCTTGGCGACCCGATCCTGATTTCAGCCAAAGAATCCTCCAGGCAAAATGTCGTCGAAGCGGTCAAACAAGGAGGCTTTGGCTCCAGTGAAGTCGTCATCCGCATTAATGCGCTAAACACTCCCTGGGGACACGACGATATACACGCGGTAGCGAAGATCGGCGCCGATGCAATTCTGTTTTCAAATATCGAAAGCAGGGAAGATGTACTGAACTCGATTGAAGCACTGGATCAGGCCGGCGGACAAAACACTCCCGTCATGGTGATGATCGCGAGTCCGCTCGCTGTGCTGCATGCGGAAGAAATCGCCAGCGCCTCAGACCGCATCGCCTGCATGATCATGGCCACCTCCGATTTAACATCCCAATTGCACGCACACACCACCCGGGATCGCCTACCCCTGCTGACCAGTCTGTCCATGGTAATTTTGGCCGCGCGCGCGCACAACCGCGCCGTGGTGGATGGTATTAGCAGCCATTTCAAGGACATCGAATCCTTTGAATACGCCTGCCGCCTTGGGCGAGACATGGGGTTTGACGGAAAGTCCATGGTTCATCCCTTGCAACTGACTTACGCAAACGACGCATTCACACCCAAGCCATCCGAAGTCAAGACCGCGCGCGAAATCATCAGCGCGCTGTCATTAGCAAACGCAGCCGGGCGCGGCACTGTCGTTGTCAATGACCGCCTGGTCGAGCACCACCATGTTGAAGCCGCTCAGCGTTTGCTGAGCCTGTGTGAAATGATCGCTAAAATGGAAGACGAACATGCATAGCAAACAACCCGGTCGCGGCAATTTCTTCGAAGACTTTACGCTGGGACAAGTGATACAACACGCCACGCCGCGCACCATCACGGAAGGCGATGCCGCAATGTATCTTGCCTTGACCGGCAGCCGGCATATTTTGCACTGCGCGCAACCGGTGGCGCACGCACTGGGTTATCGTAAACAGACCACAGACGACCTGCTGGCTTTCCACATCGCCTTCGGCAAGACCGTCCCTGACATTTCCGTCAATGCTGTCGCCAACTTAGGCTATGCCGATGTGCGCTTTCTGCAACCCGTTTATGCCGGCGACACCCTGATCACCGCATCGACCGTGATCGGACTCAAGCAAAACTCCAGCGGCACCAACGGCGTGGTATACGTCCATTCGGTATCGCAAAACCAGAATCTGCAAACCGTACTTGAGTGGAAGCGCTGGGTGATGGTGCATAAGCAGGATTTATCCCGTCCCGCCCCCGAGACCGTAATACCGGAACTACCGGATGCGGTTAGCGTCGATCGACTGTATATCCCTGAATTTGCAGATTTCTCTCAGTTTGAAACCTCAGCCACAGGCAGCACTAAATTGTGGAATGACTATACCGTTGGTGAACGCATCAACCATCCGGCCGGCATGACCGTAGACGACAGCGACCACACACTCGCCACCAAGCTCTACCAAAACAATGCACGCCTGCACTTCGATGCCGAGATGATGAAGACCTCACCCTTCGGTCGCCGCCTGATGTATGGCGGTCACGTGATTTCACTGTGTCGCGCACTCTCCTACGACGGACTGGAAAACGCACTCACCATCGCCGCCATCAATGCCGGCACGCACAGCAATCCCTGTTTCGGCGGCGACACCATTTACACATGGACGGAAGTGCTAGCCTCTTGGGCACTCCCAGGCAGAACGGATATCGGCGCGCTGCGACTACGCATGGTCGGATTGAAGAATATTCCCGCCAGCGAACTGTCCGACACCCACATAGAGAAAAACGGCAAGAGGGCTTATCACCCTAACGTCGTGCTGGACCTTGATTACACTATTTTTATGCCACGCAGATAAGGAATCGCCATGTCAGTAGCCACACACCCAAATCAAGCCCTGTTCGGCGGAGAAAAATCTTTCCCGGCCATCCCCAGTTGCGAACATTTTGCAGGAAGTGAAAAACTCATCCTCAAAGCCATGTCGTTGCAAGACAGCTTAGGTCCGATTTTTGACATCACCTGTGACTGTGAAGACGGTGCAGCCGCAGGACAAGAACGCGAACACGCCGAAATGATCGTGCGCGTTTTGAATTCAGTCGACAACAAGCACAAAATGGCAGGCGCACGCATCCACGACTACACGCATGCGGCATGGCGTCTGGATGTAGACATTCTGGTTGGCGGCGCAGGCCAGGTTCTGACCTACATCACCATCCCGAAGTGCACACGCGCAGCGCAAGCGGCCGAGATGATCGCCTATATTCAAAAGGTTGCGGCTACAAACGGCATCACCCGCGAAATCCCCATCCATATCTTGGTCGAAACCCACGGCGCGCTTCATGAAGCCTATGAAATCGCCGCCCTTCCCTGGTTGCAGGTGCTGGATTTCGGACTGATGGATTTTGTCAGCGGCCATTACGGCGCGATTCCAGCCTCAGCGATGCGCAGCCCCGGACAGTTTGAACACCGTCTGCTCGCCCGCGCCAAGGCCAACGTAGTTGCCGCCGCACTTGCGCATGGCGTGGTTCCTGCACACAACGTGACGCTGGATCTGAAAAATGCCGAGATCACCTACAACGATGCGAGTCGCGCACGCCACGAATTCGGTTTCCAGCGCATGTGGAGCATCTACCCTACGCAAATTCAGGCGATCGTCGATGCGATGAAGCCGAATTACGGTGAAGTCTCTGATGCAGCAAACATCCTGCTGGCAGCTCAAGTCGCTGACTGGGGCCCGATTCAGTACGCAGGGGAGTTGCACGACCGCGCCACTTACCGCTATTTCTGGGAAGTGCTGCAAAAAGCCAAATTGACAGGGGTGGACATTCCGGCCGACGCATTGACTGCGTTCTTTAGCTAATACGGCTAAACGTAAAAAAGGCGCGATGCATAAGCACCGCGCCTTTTTTACGTACTTCTATCCGATGACTAACTCTTCATCGCTGCGAGCATCTTCTCCAGTCGTTTAACCGAAACAATGACCGGCGTCTTCAACTCCTGAGCGAACAAGGACACACGCAACTCCTGCATCACCCAAGCAAACTCATCCACACGCGGATCGGTGTTTTTGGCCTGACGTAGTTTTTGCAGTGCCTGCAATAAGGGCTGCAACTGTGCCATACACTGCGCATCGCGAGCCGGATTACTGCGCAACTTCTCGATACGCAAATTGATCCCCTTGAGATAGCGCGGCACATGTTGCAAGCGCTCATACGGCGTATCGCGGATAAAGCGNGGATGCAGCAAAAATTCCAGTTGGGCGCGTATATCCTGATTGGCCTGCGCATTCGCCTTGATCTGCGGCAAACACTTTTGCAACGCTTGATGCTCGGTCAGCACCTGAGCCACCAGCCGCGCCAATTCCTGCGCGATCAGCAACAAACGATTCTTAGCCTCTTTCGCCCGCGCAGTGAATTCCGCCTCACAGACGGGTAGCGGATCGTTCAGACACCCTTTGTCGAATGCCATCGCCAGAATTTGTGCATGCAATTCCTGCTGTGTGCCAAACGGCATGAACAACATCCCCAGACGCTGCGCATCCGGCAGATTCTTCTCCAGATATTTGACCTGCTCTTTTAAAGCCAGCATAAACAATCGACGCAATCCGCCACGATGCGCCGCCTGCGCCGCATCTCTGGTATCGAAGGCACGCAACACCACGGCATCCTTTTCATCCACTAACGCGTTATAAAGCGTGACTTTTTGGCCCGCGCGATTGACTTCCCGGGTCTCGGCAAACACACCGAAACTCCAGGAAGTGCAGCGCTGTTCCGAGAGCGTCTCTTGCTTATCCACGGTCACGGCTGCAATCACCGGCGCCGCGTGAGGCGCGAGCTCACTGTGCAACTGTGAAAAATTACGCGACATGCCCAGTTGGCGACCGTGTTCATCCAGCACGCGAAAATTCATCAACAGATGCGCGGGTAACTGTTCCAGACGATAGGCATCCTGCAACACATCCAGTTGTTTTTTCTCACGTATGTAGCGCGACAGCGCCTGTAACAACGGAGTGTGATCAGGCTGAACATCGCGGCAAAATTGCGCGGCGAATTCAGGCACCGGCACTAGATTGCGTCTGATTTTTTGTGGAAGCGTTTTGACCAACTGGACGATCTTTTCAGATAAAAGTCCGGGGATCAGCCACTCACAACGCGCCGCAGCCACCTGATTGATCAACGCCAGCGGGACGGTCAACGTGATACCATCATCGTTCTTACCTGGCGAAAAGTGATAGCTCAGGGCAAAGCTGACGTTGTCGATCTTGAGCTGCGGCGGAAACTGATCTGTGGTGATGCCAGCAGCTTCATGGCGCATCAGATCATCTTTTTTCAAATACAGCAGCTTCGCATCCGTGCGCTCAGCATCCTTGCGCCACACCTCGAAGGTCGCGCCGTTGTGTATGTGTGACGCGATCTTGCTGTCGTAAAACGCATAAATCAGCTCATCATCCACCAGCACATCCGGACGCCGCGCCTTGTGTTCCAGCGCCTCGATCTCCGCGATAAGTTTTTGATTATAGGAAAAAAATGACGCACGAGTATCAAACTCACCTTCCACCAGCGCCTGACGGATAAAAACCTCGCGCGATTCGGGCACATTCATCGGCCCGTAATGCACGCGTTTCTTGGCGTTGAGCAGCAAACCATGCAGCGTGCTGCGCTCAAAGGCGACCACCTGAGCCGGTTTTTTCTCCCAGTGCGGATCGTAATAATGGCGTTTGATCAGATGATCGCCCACTTCCTCCAGCCATTCAGGCTCGATTCTGGCCACCGTGCGCGCATACAGTCGATGCGTCTCTATCAACTCGCCCGCCATCACCCACTTGGTGCCTTTTTTCGCCAGCACCGAATTCGGCGCGATGAAAAACTTAATGGCGCGCGCACCTAGATATTCATTGCCATCCACGCTCTTCATGCCGATATTACCCAGCAGGCCGCACAGTAGCGCCTTGTGGATCTGCTCGTATGTAGCCGGCAATTCGTTTTCGCGCATGCCCATTTCAGACACCTGGGTGTGCAACTGCTGATGCAACTCTCGCCATTCGCGCAGACGCAAGGGAGAGAGGAAATTCTTGCGGCACTCCTCTGCCAGCAGCCGGTTGGATTGCTTGTGCGCCACGGCCTGTTCAAACCAGGCCCACATCTTGATGTAGGCTAAAAAATCTGAGCGCTCATCGGAGAAACGCTTGTGTGCTGTATCGGCCGCCTCCTGCCTATCCAGCGGACGCTCGCGCGCATCTTGTGTCGATAGCGCACTGGCAATGATGAGAATTTCTGTCAGACAACCGTATTGTCGGCCCGCCAGCAACAACCGCGCAATTTTAGGGTCCAGCGGCAACTTGGCCAGCTCGTGGCCCAGCGGCGTGAGTTTGCGCAAACCTTCTCCCCCACCCCCTCTCCCAGAGGGCGAGGGGAGATCACATATCGCGCCAAGTTCAGCGAGCAACTGATAGCCATCCGCAATCATGCGCGGCGTAGGCGGTTCGATGAACGGGAATTCATCAACTTCGCCCAGCTCCAACGCGCTCATGCGCAAAATCACGGTCGCCAGCGATACACGGAAAATTTCAGGATCGGTAAACTCGTCGCGCTGTAAAAAATCCGCCTCGTCGTACAAACGAACGCTCACCCCGCTCATCACGCGTCCGCAACGCCCGGAACGCTGATTCGCCGCCGCACGCGAGATTTTCTCGATATGCAGCTGCTCAACCTTCTGCCTGATGCTGTAACGGTTCACCCTTGCAAGTCCGCAATCGATCACATAGCCGATATTCGGCACGGTCAGTGAGGTTTCCGCCACGTTGGTCGCCAGCACTACGCGCCGTTTGCCACCGGTTTTAAATACCTTGTCCTGCTCGACTGCCGACAGACGCGAGAACAGCGGCAAAATTTCTATTCCTTTGGGATGATGCTTGCGCAAGACTTCTGCGGTGTCGCGTATCTCGCGTTCTCCCGGCAGAAACACCAACACATCGCCCCGCAAGCCTCCGGCTGCCAATTCGTCCAGCGCTGAACTTACCGCCTGCGGCACATCCTGCGGTTCGCCTTCCTCACTGATCTGCAAGGGACGATAACGCGTCTCGACCGGATAACTGCGCCCGGACACTTCGACCACCACCGCACCGAAGTGACGTGCGAACCGGTCGGCATCCAGCGTGGCAGAAGTGATGATCAGTTTTAAATCTCGCCGCCTGGGTAGCAGTTGCTTGAAATAACCCAGCAGAAAATCGATATTCAGGCTGCGCTCGTGCGCCTCATCGATGATGATGGTGTCATATTGACGCAACAGCGGATCGCGATGAATTTCGGCCAGCAAGATGCCGTCCGTCATAAGTTTGATAACGGTATCGGCAGACACCTTGTCGTGAAAGCGCACCTTGTAACCGACTAACCCGCCCAGCTCAGTCTTGAGCTCCGATGCGATGCGGTTCGCCACTGTGCGCGCAGCCACCCTACGCGGCTGAGTATGACCGATCGCACCTTTCACCCCGCGCCCCAGGGTCAGACAGATTTTAGGCAACTGCGTGGTTTTACCCGAACCGGTTTCACCGCAAACGATGATCACCTGATGATCCGAAATCGCCCGCGCCAAATCCTCCCGCCGCGCCACTACCGGCAGATCGACGGGAAATTCGATTTCCGTCAGCGCTTCAATGCGTGCAAGACGGCGCTGCGCAGCAGGAGATAACGTTTTATTCAAGCCAACCTCAACGACAAAAATGCACAGGCGAACTGCATCAATTTATTAAAAATAGACAATAAAATCAATCTCTTTGATCGCCTCTGTCACGCCCCTGATCGCGACGAGTTTCACTACGCCCCTCGTCACGACGAGACTCATCCCTGCCACGCCCATCATCACGACGCTCATCACGGCGTGCTTCTCCGCGTTGATCGCGCTGATATTCACGCGACGGCTCACGCACGGGTTCATATTGACGAGACGGCTGACGCTGCTCGCGATGTTCTACCGGGTACGCACCACGGCGCTCAAAGTCACGGTCATAGACGCAACCAGTCATCGCAAATCCAGCAATGGCTAAAGCTACAATGCTCTTTTTCATAAATCACTCCTATTAATTGACAAGTAATCTTAAGACGTTTTGTAAAAAACGGCTACATATAGCTTACAAATATCTCACAGATGCCCTATTAAAATAAAAATGGCCCAGGCTTTTACACCTAGACCATTAATTATATTGGTGGGTCTGCACGGACTTGAACCGTGGACCAAAGGATTATGAGTCCTCTGCTCTAACCAACTGAGCTACAGACCCGAAACTCGACTTGCGATTTTAACCTACATTTGCAAAAACACGTACTGGCAAAAACTAAAATCACAAAAACCTTAACCTTCGCTATCCAGAAAACTCTTCAGCTTCTCGGAACGAGATGGATGACGCAACTTGCGCAGCGCTTTCGCCTCAATCTGACGAATACGTTCGCGGGTCACATCGAACTGTTTGCCCACTTCTTCCAGCGTGTGATCAGTGTTCATCTCGATACCGAAACGCATGCGTAATACTTTCGCTTCACGCTGAGTCAGGCTGTCCAGAATATCGGCCGTGGCGCTGCGCAGACTCTCGTAAACCGCAGCTTCGATCGGCACTGTGGTATTTGAATCTTCAATAAAGTCACCCAGATGCGAATCATCATCATCGCCGACCGGGGTTTCCATCGAGATAGGTTCTTTAGCGATCTTCAGAATCTTGTGGATCTTGTCTTCTGACATTTCCATCTTGGCGGCCAGCGTTGCGGCATCTGCTTCCTGACCGGTTTCCTGCAAAATCTGACGCGAGATGCGATTCATCTTGTTGATAGTTTCGATCATGTGCACCGGAATACGGATGGTGCGCGCCTGATCCGCGATGGAACGCGTGATCGCCTGACGGATCCACCAGGTCGCATAGGTCGAAAATTTGTAGCCGCGACGGTATTCAAATTTATCTACCGCCTTCATCAGACCGATATTACCTTCCTGAATCAAATCAAGAAATTGCAAACCACGATTAGTGTACTTCTTGGCAATCGAGATCACCAGACGCAAGTTCGCCTCAATCATGTCGCGCTTGGCGCGGTGGGAACGGGCTTCGCCATTGGTCATGCGGCGGTTAATTTCCTTCAGATCGGCGATCGGCAAACCGACGCGCTTCTGAATGTCGATCAGATTTTGCTGCTTTTCAAGAATCGCGTGCTGATAGCGAGACATCATCTCACTGTATGGCTTATTAGCCTTGATTTCCTGAGCCAGCCAGTCCATATTGACTTCGTTACCAGGAAAGCTTTTTATAAACAACGGTCTAGGCATCTTGGACTTGTTGACGCAAATATCCAGTACACCGCGCTCATTGCTGCGAATTTCTTCAACCAGACCGCGCATGGTGTTGCACAGCGCTTCGACCTGTTTGGCGGTAAAACGGAACGCCATCAACTCTTCGGTGATGCCGGCCTGATACAAATTATACTGTTCGCTCAGATAGCCATGCTTCTCGAAAGCCTTGCCCATCTTGGTGAACAAATCGGAGATCACGGCAAAGCGCGCAAGCGCATCGGCCTTTAATTGCGCCAGATCGGCGGCGGCTGCCGCTGCAGTCGCCGCAGCAACTGCCTCTTCATCTTCGTCGCCTTCTTCCTCAGAACCCGATTCAGATTCTTCCGAAGCTTCCTCTTCTTGTTCGCCGTCCTGCTCGTGATCTTCATCATCGTGCAGACCGGATTCATCTTCCATCTCGATTTCAACAAAACCATCGATCAACTCATTGACGCGAATTTCGTCGATTTCAATCTTGGCTGCCAGCGACAAAATTTCCGCGATGGTCACCGGACAGGCCGAAATCGCCTGGATCATGTTGCGCTGACCTTCTTCGATACGCTTGGCGATCTCGATTTCTTTTTCGCGCGTCAACAGATCGACCGTACCCATTTCGCGCATATACATGCGCACAGGATCAGTCGTACGACCAAATTCGGAATCCACCGTCGACAGTGCCGCTTCTGCTTCTTCAGCCGCATCATCATCCGCCGCCGTCGGCGCAGAGTCAGTCATGATCAGGGCTTCCGCATCGGGCGCCACGTCACAGACACGGATACCCATGTCGTTGATCATGCTGGCCACGCTTTCAATTTGCTCGACTTCGAGCATATCGGGCAAATGGTCGTTGATTTCGGCGTAGGTCAGGTAACCGCGTTCCTTGCCCAGTACGATTAACGCTTTCAGACTCGTGCGTCGCGCGTCGATATCCTGCTGCAACTCGGCAAACGGTTGGGCTACGACATCTTCCGGCTTCTTGTCCAGTTTCTTCTTGGATTTTTTAATCGTTACCATAATTCTTCAAGTTCCAATTGCGTAAGGCCTGCGTTAGCGTCGCAGAAAAGCGCTGCATTATACCTGAATACATTCAGTTTTTCTTAATCATTGTCGCCATAAACGTGAAACCACGCAGTGAACATCTTCCCCTGCCCTCGCAAAAATTCATTTGCGGGGGAAGGCCGAAAAGGGGAACGGGCAGAGTATCATTATCACAGGAGTTTCTTCGCCATGCCCGTTGGCGAGCACTCACCCGTTATCCGCGCTGCAACAGGCGCAAATACTTTTCACGCTCGGACGCGGTCAGACTGGACAATCCACCTTGCGCCGTCTTAGCCTGCAAAGTCTGAAATTGCTGGCGACGCTGCTCTTCACTGAGTTTGGCCAACAAACCGGCAAACTCAGCCTCTACATCGAACGACTCACCCCAGGTCAGCATGTCGGCTTCCGCCTGCGCCATCGGCCTTGCATGCACCGTCCCCTGAAACAACTGCGTTAACGCGGGACTGCTGATCGTAAAATCTGCCTCTCGCAACGCCGCCAAAACAGCGACTATCGCCTCGGCATCCGCGCCCTCACCATGCCAGTCTTCCGGCATTTGCACACCCAACGCAGGTTGCGCGATCAGACATTGCAGCAACAAGCGCTGCACCGGAAACGGAGTGCGCGCCGCTTTTTTCAAAGACGGGCGCGGTGCCTGCACGATAGGCTTAATTTCATACAGCGCTTCCAACTCTGCCTGACTCACACCGGATAGCGCGGCCACCTCTTTGCGCAACAACAGCGCAGTCACCGGAGATGCGATGGCCGTCACCAGGGGCTTGGCGCGTTGCAACAATTGATTTCGCCCTTCCTGAGTGCGCAGATCCAGCTCCGCACTGATTTCGCGCAGCAAATAACCGGACAACGGCATTGCATCGGAGACCTGCCGCTCAAACACCTCCTGACCGAACTCCCGGATAAAACTATCCGGATCATGTTCCGTCGGCAAAAACAAGAAACCGATGCGCTTGCCGTCCTGCAAATGGGGCAGCGCATTTTCCAGCGCACGCCAGGCGGCCTTTTGCCCCGCCTTATCGCCATCAAAACAGAATACGATCTGATCGGCCAGTCGCAGCAACTTCTGAATGTGATACGGCGTGGTCGCCGTACCCAGCGTCGCGACAGCATAAGCCACGCCGTGCTGCGCGAGCGCCACCACATCCATATAGCCCTCGACGACTAACACACGCTGCCCGGCGCGTATGGCTTTTTGCGCCTGATACAAACCGTACAGCTCGTGACCTTTTTCAAAAAGCGGCGTTTCCGGCGAGTTGAGATATTTCGGCTCGCCCTTATCCAGCACACGCCCGCCGAAACCGATCACCTGCGCGCGCACATTGATGATGGGGAACATGATCCGGTCGCGAAACCGGTCGTAACGTTTATCGCCATCCCCGCTGATCACCAAACCCACTTCGGTCAGTGCAGCAGCCTGATAATCGGGGAAGGCAGCGGCTAAATTTTGCCAGCCGTCCGGCGCGAATCCGATAGCAAATTTTGCGGCGATCTCACCGCTTAATCCGCGATTCTTCAGATAATCGATGGCACGGGGAGAGAGCTTTAACTGTTCCCGGTAATAGCAGGTCGCCGTTTGCATCAATTCATACAAATCAGGCGCGATCTTTTGGTAAGCCTCACCGGCTGTAGCGCGCTCATGCGGCACTTCCATGCCAACATTCTGCGCCAACTCCTCGATCGCCTCGACGTAGCCTAAGCCCAGATGCTCCATGACAAAGCCGATCGCCGTGCCATGCACGCCGCAACCGAAGCAATGATAAAACTGCTTGGACTGACTAACGGTAAACGAGGGAGATTTTTCGTTGTGAAAGGGACAGCAGGCGACGTAATTTGCCCCAGCCTTCTTCAACGGCACGTGGCGTTCGATGACATCCACGATGTCCACGCGATTGAGCAGATCCTGTATGAAGCTTTTTGGAATCATGCCGGCAGCGCCTTTATCAACGGAACAACAGATTGCAAATTATCAAATAAATCAATAAGCTACATAAAACAAACGGGCTTACCCTAAGGTAAACCCGATCGAAAAAACTATTTGGTGAGCTGAGCTTTGATTAGAGCTGAAACACGACTCATATCAGCCTGCCCTGCCAATTTGGCTTTGAGCACGCCCATCACTTTGCCCATGTCCTGAGGACCTGCGGCGCCTACCGATGCAATCGCTTCCGCCACGGCGACGACAATTTCGTCTTCGCCCAACTGTTGCGGCATGTAGTTAGCCAACACATCCATCTCGAACTTTTCCACGTCCGCCAATTCCTGACGGCCAGCCGCCTCGTATTGACTGATGGAATCACGCCGCTGCTTGTTCATCTTTTCGATGATCGCAACCACGTCCGCATCGGATAATTCGATGCGCTCATCCACCTCGCGCTGTTTCATCGCCGCGAGCAACAGACGTATAGCAGAGAGACGCGCTGCATCTTTTGCGCGCATCGCTGCTTTCATATCATCGGTAATTTGCTGCTTCAGACTCATAGCGCCTCCACATTCCACGCAGGCGTGAATAAATCCGAATTAAAACAGCTTAGGAGGCAAAGTTTGACTGCGCAGACGCTTGTAGTGACGCTTAACAGCGGCAGCCAGCTTGCGCTTACGTTCAGCCGTTGGCTTCTCGTAAAATTCACGTGCACGCAGATCGGTCAGCAGACCAGTCTTTTCCACAGAACGCTTGAAACGACGCATTGCAACTTCAAACGGCTCATTCTCTTTAACACGTACGGTTGTCATCTACAAACTACCTTCACCTAAAAATTGAGGGCGCGATTCTAGCAAAAGCACTCGCGCGCCACAACTTATATTTTAAATTGAGTCAAAATTAACTCAGCTTTTGCTACGACACGGTAATTCTGGCAAATTTACGCTTACCCACCTGAGCCACCACCACCCGACCCGCTGCGACTGCATCACCCTTATCGTTCACGCGCTCGCCATCCAATTTCACCGCGCCTTGGGTAATCATGCGCATCGCCTCCGAGGTTCCTTCAACCAGACCTGCCAGCTTGAGCAATTGTGGTACAAGCAAACAGCCATCCACCGAGGCTACCGTGACTTCCGGCATATCATCCGGCAACACCCCCTTACGGAATCGCGCTTCAAATTCCTCCAGCGCCGCTACCGCATCGCGTTTACTGTGAAAACGCTCGACGATTTCTTGTGCCAGCAGCACCTTGATGTCGCGCGGATTGCGTCCGCCTTCCACCTCGATGCGCCAGGCGGCGATTTCACTCAGGCTGCGGAACGACAACAACTCCAGATAACGCCACATCAGCACGTCGGTTATCGACATCAGCTTGCCGAACATATCCTGCGGCGCATCGGTGACTCCGATGTAATTACCCAGCGACTTGGACATCTTGTTCACGCCGTCCAGACCTTCGAGCAGCGGCATCGTCAATATGCACTGCGCAGGCTGTCCGAAATGGCGCTGCAACTCACGCCCCATCAACAAGTTAAATTTCTGATCGGTGCCGCCCAGCTCCAGATCCGCCTTTAAGGCAACCGAGTCATAACCCTGAACCAGCGGATAGATAAACTCATGGATCGCGATCGGCTGACTGCTTTTGTAGCGCTTGGAAAAATCATCTCGCTCCAGCATCTGGGCAACCGTGTGCGTCGCTGCCAGCTTGATCAGATCAACCGCATTGAATTTATCCATCCAGGTCGAATTGAAGACGATCTCGGTCTTGTCCGGATCGAGCACCTTGAACACCTGTTCGCGATAAGACTGCGCATTCGCCACCACCTGCTCGCGTGTCAAGGGAGGGCGCGTCGTATTCTTACCGGTCGGATCGCCGATCATGCCAGTAAAGTCGCCGATCAAAAACAGTGCATGATGACCTAATTCCTGCAACTGGCGCATCTTGTTGAGTAACACGGTGTGACCCAGATGTAAATCGGGCGCCGTGGGATCAAAACCCGCCTTAATTCGTAAGGGCCGACCCAGCGACAGCTTCTGTTTTAGCTCGGATTCGATCAACAACTCGTCCGCGCCGCGCCGAATTATTCCAAGCGCATCTATTTCATTGATTTTATTCATATATTTTACCACTTCAAGTTACAGAAAACCCATCACTCCCTATTCAGCCAACAACACACAGTGACCAACGATGTTTTTTTATTCACTATATTGTCAGTTTTCCTTTATGGGCATGCGAGTTTCTGTTAAAGTTCGCGACTATTAAAATGCAGCGAGCTACTGACGAAAAATCACGCCGCTCACGGAGACGCGAATGTTAACGCAAAACATGCTCAGCCAAGAACGCAAAAATAAAATTCGCTGGTTTATTACCCTATCCACCATGCCCTTGCTGGGGGTTGTGACCGCTTTTGGATTGGTACCTACCAGCAATCTCGGTTTAAACACCGGCAAAGTTTCCATCGAACAAATCGCCTTACCCGGCAGCGCATCAGTCGATGCAGCAGCCACTACCTTCTGGCACACCGAACGTGTGCAGTCCGGCGACACCGTTGCCGACCTGATGCAGCGCCTGAATATCAACGATGCCGCCGCCAGCGATTATCTGCGTAACCGCGCCGACGCAAAGCCATTTCGTAAGCTGTCCAACGGAAAAGAAGTGCAGGCAGAGACCGACGTCAACGGCGCACTGATCTCATTACGCTATCTGAACGATCAGGGTGGACAAATAGTCATCAAAAAACAAGGCAACTCGTTTACTTCAAAGGCTGTTTCGGCTCAACTGGAAAAACGCTTGTTTGTCCGTACCGGCGAAATTAAGACTAGCCTGTATGCTGCAACCGATGCTGCCGGCATGCCGGAAGCTGCCGCCAACCAGCTAACTGAGATTTTCAGTGGCGATGTGGACTTTCATCATGACTTAAAACGCGGCGACAAATTCACCGCTGTCTATGAAATGACCTACAGCAATGGCGCCCTCGTCAAAACAGGGCAAATCCAGGCTGCTGAATTCATCAACCAAGGGCACTCGTACCGGGCCGTTCGTTTCCAAAGCGACGCTAACCACTCCGACTACTACACCCCTGAAGGCCGGAGCCTGAAGAAAGCCTTTTTACGCTCCCCGATTCCTTTCTCCCGTGTGAGCTCCGGCTTTACCACTGCGCGCTTTCATCCGGTACTGAACACTTGGCGCGCACACAAGGGCACCGATTTCGCGGCACCGATGGGCACGCCTGCAAAGGCGACCGCAGATGGTCAGTTGGCATTCGAGGGCGTGCAAAATGGCTATGGCAACGTAGTCATTCTCAATCACCAAGGCAATCTGTCCACAGTTTACGGTCACTTATCGCGTTTCGCCAATGGACTGCACAAGGGTGATCGCGTCAGACAAGGCGATGTAATTGGCTACGTCGGCATGACAGGCTTAGCTTCCGGCCCGCATCTGCACTACGAATTCCGTGTCAACGGTCAGCAGCACGATCCGATGAGCGTGGCGCTGCCTAACGCGCTTCCAATCAATGGCGCCAACAAAGTTGCCTTCAAGCGTATGGCCGATAAGTTTGTCGCAAATCTGGTTCAGCTGCGCAATACCAACCTTGCCAAGCTGGATTAATTGGATCCGCAGGACACGCATCAGCGCTATATCGGGCTGATGTCAGGAACCAGCCTGGATGGCATAGACGCCGTCCAAGTTGATTTCACAAACAACCAAACCAAACTCGAAGGTCGCTTCTTTCTCCCCTACGAAGAGGCGCTCAAGCGCGCCGTACTCGACTTGCACCTCCCTGCGTTGAACGAACTGCACCAGACGCAGCTGATCGCCAATCAATTAGCTCGCCTGTATGCATCAGCGGTTAACTCACTACTTGCACAAACCGGCTACACACCCGAATCAATCGCAGCAACAGGCTGCCACGGCCAGACCATACGCCACCGCCCTGAACACGGCTATACCTTACAGATCGGAAATGCGGCACTGCTGGCCGAATTGACGGGAATCACCGTAGTGAACGATTTTCGTAGCCGAGATATTGCGGCCGGTGGGCAAGGCGCACCGCTGGTACCCGCTTTCCACAACAAAGTATTGCGCCACCCTACCCGCCATCGCGTCATCGTCAACATAGGCGGCATCAGCAATCTGACCAATCTCTCTCCGATCACCCCCACCAGCGGTTTCGACTGCGGCCCAGGCAATTTGTTGATGGATGCCTGGTGCATGCAACATATCGACAAACCCTATGACGCAAACGGCGACTGGGCTGCAACCGGAACCGTATTACCCGAACTGCTCTTGAAAATGCTGGCAGAACCGTTTTTTGCACTCCCTCCGCCTAAGAGCAGCGGGCGCGACCTTTTCAACATGGATTGGCTCACTAGTCTTCTGAATGGGAATGAAGCAGCCTGCGATGTGCAAGCCACATTACTGAAACTGACCTGTGCCTCCATCGCCGATTCAATTCTTGAGCAGTGTGACGGCGCACAGGAAATCTATTTATGCGGTGGCGGTGCGCACAACCTCACCTTACGTAAGCTGTTGGCCGCGCTACTGCCTGAGTGCAGTGTACAAACCACCAGCGAGATCGGCGTAGACAGTGATTATCTGGAGGCTATCGCCTTTGCCTGGCTGGCACAACAAACCCTGCTAGGCATTCCCGCCAATCTGCCACGGGTTACCGGCGCCGGACACCCCTGCATCCTTGGCGCGATTTACCCGGCGTAACACAGATACAACCTGCCAAACTGGCAGCATATCTGTCATTTTGGCAGAAAATTACCAGTCCTTATTGTTTCCTGATCGCACCACACCCATTCAAAAATTAAAAAATATCAATACAATCAAATAACTATTTATTGTTCGCTGATATTTGGCACAGTCTTTGCTATTTATGCGCTAGTAGCGCTTAATAACAAATAAGGATGTTTACATGGCTAAGGAAGGTCTAAGCAGGGTCAGGGGATGGGTATTGTTCGCAATACTCTTTTTGTCTAACTGTGCATTTGCAACAGAAACCGTAGTACTGGATACGATCGCGCCACCGGGTTCGATTTCACTACCCGCTAAAGCGAACGCACCTGTCGGCCAGAGAACGCCGCAGGATCACAGTAATTTCAAGCAACTGCAAGGACCGTTCACAGCACCCGAGCAGGTCACCAAAGCCTGTCTGAGTTGTCATACTGATGCTGGTAAGCAAGTGATGTCCACCCTGCATTGGGCCTGGAAGGCCTGGAATCCCAAGACAAAACAGATGATAGGCAAGAGTCAGGTGTACAACACCTTCTGTGTCAGTCCGGTCAGTAACGAGCAGTTTTGTACGGTTTGTCATGTCGGTTACGGCAGTACAGACCCTGAAAAATTCATTCCGTTTGAGCAGCGCACTGAAAATCAGGTTGATTGTTTAGTCTGTCACGATACCACCCGTGACTATCGGAAAATGCCATTTTTAGGCGGTAATCCGGCAATGGAGAAGATCGCCGTCAAACCCGGTTGCAATGAAGTTTACGGTACTGATAAACCCTACGTATTACCGTTGGATCTGTCGAAAATTGCCCGCAAGGTGAGTGCACCTAGCCGTGCTAATTGCGGCGGCTGTCACTTCTATGGCGGTGGAGGCGATGGCGTAAAACACGGTGATCTTGACAGCTCCCTGCTTAATCCTACGCATGAACTCGACGTGCATATGGATGCCAAGGGGCTGAACTTCCCTTGTCAGCAGTGCCATCAGACCAGCAATCACAAGGTCAGCGGTTCGCATTACAACATTGATGCCAATCCGAAAGAAGGCGCAATCATGTCAGGTTCGGGGCACAATGGTAATGCAGCAACCTGCCAGTCCTGTCACAGTCAGACGCCGCATCACGGCAACAAACTGATTGAAAAGCAGATTGCGGATACGCTTAACACCCATACTCGTGCAATTGCTTGCGAAACCTGTCATATCCCTGAGTTTGCGCGCGGTGGCAAGCCGACCAAAATGGACTGGAACTATGCGACTGCCGGAAAACTGGCGCCGAATGGTTCGCCTTTGGTGATCGAAGATGAAAAGGGCAGGAACACCTATTGGGGGGTTAAGGGCAGCTTCCTGTGGGGTGATAATGTTGTGCCGGAATATCGCTGGTTTAATGGTACCGAGCGCTGGATGCATATCGGCGACAAGATACAACCAGATAAAAACGGGGTTGTCAGCATCAATGATATAGAGGGCACACCCCAGGACGGAAAAATCTGGCCTTTCAAGATTTCCCGCAACAATCAGCCCTACGACACGGAAAACAAAGTGCTGACGGTGTTCCATTCATTTGGCTTTGATCCTGAGTCGTTTACCATGGCCTATGACTGGCAGCGCGCCATCACAGCCGGTATGAAAGTGGCTAATCTGCCTTATTCCGGACACTATGACTTTGTCAGAACACAAATGTACTGGCCGATTTCCCATATGGTTGCACCCAAAACTAAAGCACTGGCCTGCGCGCAGTGCCACGTTGACAACGGGCGTCTGGCTGCTATTGACGGGGTTTACATGCCCTCGCGGAGTAAAGATCATCAATCCTGGATAGAACGCATCGGGATGCTGGCTGTTGTACTGACGTTGGCAGGTGTGTTGATACACGGCCTGATTCGTATTGTTGTGTGGCTACGCCGCAAGTCTAATTAATAAGGGGACTTTAATATGTCTGCAGATCGCATCTATTTGTATAAGCGTTACGAACGGTTCTGGCACTGGTCACAGGCTGTGCTGGTGATTTTCATGTTGTTCACGGGCTTTGAAGTGCACGGCACCTATCATCTGCTGGGGTTTAAAACGGCGGTGGTTTATCACACGCTGACTGCCTGGACCTTGCTGACGCTGTGGGCGTTCACTATCTTCTGGCAGTTCACCACCGGCGAATGGACGCAGTACATTCCGACCATCAAAAAAGTCGATGCAATGATACGTTATTACAGTATCGACATTTTTAAGCATGCGCCGTCACCCTACAAGAAGACGTCGGCCAAGAAGCACAATCCGCTGCAACGTCTGGCTTATCTGGCTGTGCTGGCGATGATTTCACCGCTGATCTGGGGTTCCGGACTGCTTTATCTGTTCTTTTCCAGTTGGAGTGATTTTGGCCTGGATAAATACCTGAGTCTGGAAGGTGTCGCCATGCTCCATACCGCTGGTGCCTACATGATGCTGGTATTTGTCATCGCCCACGTATACCTGACGACCACCGGACATACGCCGCTGGCTCATATCAAGACCATGATTACCGGCTGGGAAGATGCGGAAGATGAGCACTAAGTTTGCTTTTATTTCACGCCATAATTAACTATAGAGTACATGATGAATAGAAATTTATTACGCACGACCACCCTGGCTTTATGTATGCTGACAATCACGACTGTAGCCAGCGCTGTACCGACAGAAATCAACCAGAAGGCACCCAGTCTGGCAGATACGCCAGGCGCAAAATCAGATATTGCGCATTTTGATGTTAATTCGGTTAAGTCGACTTTCGGGTACAGTCCGGTATTGCTCAATTCAGCGGTATTACTGAAAGTTTATTACTACGCGTATGCAGGCATACCGGTGGATTACAGCGAGATTCTGACCGAGAACACCGAGCATATCATCAAGCCCAAACCGGTACAGCCGGATAGCGCGCAGAAACAGGTGATCGACCAGATGTTACAACAGGCGAAGTCGCATCCGGATGTGTTGATTTCGCTCGATGACATCGCGCTGGATGCTTACGATAAAACAGCGCAGTCCTTTCCGATTGAAAACCGTTTATTTATCAATGGTACGAAATATTATTTCGATAACTCGCCTTATCATTATCTGTATGACAATGCTGCGAGTTTCAGGAAGATTGCCTGTCCTGACGCCAAGATGAGGTCTGAGATTGATGCAGATATTGCCAGTTATGCGCATTTCAAATTGGAGCTTGAGGGTCATATCAGTATGTCGAAAGATAAAACACTGGCGATCAATTTGCGTAAATTCACCTTGAAAGACGCAGCCGGCAAAGTGCTTATTTCACACGCCAATCAGTAGTGCAGCAATTTATACCTGGCAAGTTTCCTCAATCATGTTTTCTATTTCACGTGGCTATTTTGGCTAATAGATACTGTATTGGCCGGGCAGCGTCCATTTCATTATTTCATATTAAAAGAAGCTTGAACTTGCACTTGTAAGTCGTGACTGCCATTATGGCAGTCCGAGTTGCTTTGGACGAACTTCCCCATGAAATCACCACCACTTCCTGAATTGGTTTCATTTATAGACTCGCTGCCAGAGCCGCATATTCTGTGTGACCGTCAGTACCGAGTGCTGGCCGCGAACATAGCCTATCGCCGCAGTTTTGGCGAAAATCAGGTTTTCATTGGGCGAACCTGTTTTGATATTTCACATCACTTATCTGTACCATGCGATCAGGCGGGCGAAGCCTGCCCGCTCCGGCAAAGTCTGATCTCTGAGCGGCGTGAGCATGTGCTGCATCTTCATCACACACCACAGGGTGAGGCTTACGTTAATATCGAACTATCTCCGGTGCGTGACGGGAATGGGAAAGTCGCGTACTTCATCGAAAAGATGGAACCCGTTGCAGTGGCGCGCGGACTTTCCCACGCTCAAGGACTGGTCGGACGCGCGCCCGTGTTTCAGCATATGTTGCAGATGGTAGCAAGGGTTGCTCCCTCTGAAGCCACCGTGCTGTTACTGGGAGAGTCGGGCAGCGGCAAGGAACTCGTGGCGCGCGCCATACACGACTCCAGTCGCCGAGTTGACAAGCCTTTCGTGGCTTTGGATTGTTCAGGGCTTACCGAGACGCTTTTTGAAAGCGAACTTTTCGGTCACGAACGCGGCGCATTTACCGGTGCCACCTCGCGGCGTGTTGGACTGATTGAGGCCGCTTGCGGCGGCACGCTGTTTCTGGATGAGGTGGGTGATATTCCGCTGGTGATGCAGGTCAAGTTACTGCGTCTACTTGAAACCGGCATCTACCGGCGCGTCGGTTCTGTAGCTCTGCACAAAGCGGATATCAGACTGATTTCAGCAACACACCGTAATTTACGGGCGATGGTTGAAAGCGGCAGCTTCAGGCAGGATCTTTATTTTCGACTCAACACATTCCCTGTTGAACTGCCGCCCTTGCGGGCGCGATTATCTGATGTTCCGGTTCTGGCACAATCGCTGTTGACCCGTGTTGCAGCAGACCGTAACCTGAGGTTTTCGGATGAGTCTATCGAGTTGCTGCGACATTACGGTTACCCTGGTAATGTGCGCGAATTACGCAATATCATTGAGCGTGCAAGCCTGTTATGTGATGGTGAAGTCATTGAGCCATCACATCTGCCGGAAGAAGTTAGAAATATTGGTGGACTGACCAGCAAATCGGTGAACCTGGCGGATATGGAGCGTCAGACACTTGAAACCCGTTTAGCGCACCATCAAGGCAGCCGAAAAATGTTAGCGGATGAACTTGGGATTAGCGAGCGTACGCTATATCGCAGACTTAAACAGCTGATGTTGGGGTAGTGTGTATAGCTGTAAAAAAGTCGCCTAAAACCTTCGCCGTCCATTCAACTGTTTGGCAGTAGTGTGTCGATGCCACTGATCCCATCGTAGAGTTTGAAGGGTCGGGGTAAATGTCCACCGTTATCGCATTAAACCGTCCCCCTTTTGGAGCGGCGCGGTTTAATTTGGCTGGTTACGCATATGATCGCCGACTTTAGCGAATGCCTCTGACAACTCTGCACGCAGTGGCATGTCTTCGACGACTTCCTTCAGTGCCATATCCATGCACATTAGCCACTGATCTCGCGCGGATACGTCCACTTTAAACGGCATGTGACGCCGGCGTAACATAGGATGGCCGTATTCCTGCACATATAAATCCGGACCGCCCATCCAGCCATTCAGAAATTTGAATAGTTTGTCCTCCGAACCCTGCAAGTCTTCCGCATGCATCTTACGCAAGCCATATGACTCGGGTAACTCGTCCATTAACTGGTAAAAACGATTAACAAGTCGGCGTATTTTGTCCGCGCCGCCAATGCGTTGAAAGTGGCTCAGTTCAGGCTGTTTCATTTCAAGTTGCATCTGTTTCATCTTTTCCGCAATTCCGGTTAGCCGGGACTGCTATATCAATCAGTCTAGGCATAGGTAAATTCAAACTCGACATGATGGCGATAAATTCATCACGACTCTTGCCTGTCAGGCGAAGATTTGATTCACGTTCCTGCTCCACACTGGACACATGCTTTTTCTGATAATCATGACCGGGATAAATCAAAGTTTCGCCTGACAATCGCCATATTTTTTTCGTAATACTGTCATACAGTACACCCGCATCCCCGCCCTGAAAATCAGTGCGACCACAGGTGCCAATGAGCAGCGCATCACCTGTAAACAGCCGGTCTCGCCACAGATAACTGGTGCATCCTGCCGTGTGACCCGGGGTCGCAAGGACGGCAATCATTTCAGAACCGAAGTGCAGAATTTCATCCCCTTGCAATTGCATATCGGCGCACTTTGCATCCCCGCCCAGACCGACCATCACTTGGGCGCCTGTTTGCTCACGCAACAGCGATGCACCGGTAATATGATCGGCGTGTATATGGGTTTCCAGCACACTGCGCAGTTTTAGCCCTTGCTCATCCAGCAACGACAGATACAGTGCGACATGTTCTCGCACCGGATCAATCAGCACGGCTGCGTGCTGCGTCAAGTCGCCCAGCAGATAAGTGTATGTGGAACTATTTGAATCAAATAATTGGCGAAAATAAATCATCGTGACCTCTCAATAGCCTTTATGTATGCATGCCGGCATCCATTTAAGATAAGTAATTCCTTACAAACAGCGTCCAGCCCAATAACAGTATTGGCCATGCGATGAAAGGGCCTAGTAACACACGTAGCCAGCGGTTATTAGGGTCGAACCCGATACCGTGTACAAATCCAGCGGATAGGCCCCACATCAGCAAGCTTAGCTGACCGTGACTCATTACTACCCCTTCATGTATCAGGCCGCGCGGATAGACGGTGACAGCCAGCGCAAGGCTTGCTGCCAATGCCAGCAGCAAACCGCGAGTCCATCTGTGATCAAGCAAACGCCGTGTCATGGCGAGTTCGGTATTCAGTGCGATCCGTCAGCGCGCCGTGCGGCGTCCAACGCACATTCTTTGGCATCGCACAGGGTGGCTGCTAATGAAGCCATTAATACGGCCAGGGTAACACCTAGAATCCAGGCGAAATACCACATATTGTTTCTCCTTATTTGTATCAGTAAACTGATTTATCGTTGGCTTTGATGAAGTCGGTTGTTATCTTGCCGCTCATCACCTTATACGCCCATGAGGTGTAAACAATAATCAGCGGCAGGAAAATGACGGTCGCGCCCAGCATCAAGCCCAGCGTCATCTGTGAAGACGCACTATCCCATATTGTCAGGCTGGAACGCGGATCGGATGAAGAAGGCATAACAAACGGAAACAGGGATACGCCGGCTGTACCGATAATGCCGGCACAGGTAATCGATGAAGCGATGAAAGCCATCCCCGGTTTATGCAGACGTGACAACAACATGCCCAGCACGATTGCAATGAAAGTGGTAATCGGCACCCACTTTGCCCAGGCATACAGAGAATAATTCTTCATCCATGCGCCGACTTCCTTGACCACGGTTTTATCCAGCGGGTCAGGCAAGGCATTGCCGTCGATATAGCTGGTAATCGCATAGCCGCCAATGTCCTTCATCAACCAGAAGCCGGCCAGTGCAAACAGTGCAAAGGTTAATGCGCCGGACCAGAAACTGGCCGTACGTACGCGCTTGTAAATATCGCCTTCCGTACGGATCATCAGGTAGTTTGCGCCTTGAAAAACAATCATGGACAAACTCAGCACACCGGCTAACAACGCGAACGGATTGAGTAAGGCCCAGAACGTGCCGGTATAGGTGGAGCGCAGCGTATCATCAAACTGAAAAGGTACGCCCAGAAACAGGTTACCGAATGCCACACCAAAGATGATAGGCGGGATTGCACCACCAATAAACAGCCCCCAGTCCCAGGTATTACGCCAGGTTGCATTTTGCACTTTGGAGCGGTAGTCAAACCCCACCGGACGGAAGAACAACGCCCACAACACAGCCATCATCGCCCAGTAAAATCCCGAAAAAGCGGTTGCATAAACCAGCGGCCAGGCTGCAAAAATCGCACCGCCGGCAGTAATGAACCACACCTGGTTACCATCCCAGTGCGGCGCCACCGTATTGATCACTACGCGGCGTTCATCGTCATTCTTGCCGACAAATGGCAACAGCGCCCCCACACCCATATCATGACCATCCATGATCGCAAAGCCGATCAATAAGGCGCCAACCAGCAACCACCATATTAATTTTAGTGTTTCATAATCAAACATTGTGTTCTCCTAGTGATTTGCCAGTAACTCAGGCCGCTGCCGGATTTTCATTGTGATATCTTCCTGTTCCCAGACTGGAGGGTCCCATGCGTGTGTACTTCAACATTAAATACATTTCGATGATCAGCAGTACCGTGTAGAAGGTGACAAAACCTGCCAGAGAACCGTACACATTAGCGGGCGTCAGACTCGATGCCGACAAATGGGTGGGCAATACACCGTAAATACTCCAGGGTTGACGGCCGTATTCAGCCACAACCCAGCCAAGTTCCATCGCGATCCAGGGCGCAGGAATGAATAACACAGCCCAACGCAACAGCCATCTTTTGTGAAAGAAAGTGCCTTTGATCGAATACAGCAGCGCCAGTGAAAATAGCGCCAGCATGCCAAAACCCAATACGACCATGATGCGGAAACCGAAGAACATAGGCGCCACCTTGGGCACAGTGCTGTCAACCGCCAGTTGTATCATTGCCGGTGTCGCCGCAGACACATCTTCAGTGTATTTCTTCAGCAGCAGGCCAAAACCCAGATCCTCCTTGTGTCCGTTGAACAAAACCAGTGCCGCGGCATCGTTTTTATTCTTACGCAAGGCTTCCAGCGCTTTAACTGCAATCTCACCGTTAATAATACGCTCACGATTTTTCGCTTTGATCTCGATAATGCCGGGTATTGTCTTGGTTAATGAACGTGTGCCAATCAAACCCATGACATAGGGAATTGAAATTTCATAATCATTGCTCTGGGTTTCTTCATTAGGGATCGCGAACAGCGTAAACCCTGCAGGTGCCGCTTCGGTATGCCACATAGCTTCCATCGCAGCGAGTTTGGTTTGTTGCGCTTCACCGACTGTGTAACCGGATTCATCGCCCAAAACGATCACCGACAAGGCTGAGGCAAAACCGAATCCTGCCGCCATACGGAACGAGCGCTTTGCGAATTCCAGATCACGGCCTTTCAGGATGTAATAACTGGAGATACCCAGGACAAACAGGGATGCCGTCACATATCCCGCCGATACGGTGTGAACAAATTTAGCTTGCGCCACCGGATTGAACACAATAGCCCAAAAATCAGACATTTCCATGCGCATGGTGGTAAAGGAAAACTCTGAACCGACCGGATTTTGCATCCAGCCATTCGCGATCAGAATCCAGAGCGCAGACAGGTTGGAGCCGATTGCCATGAATACCGTGACCATGAAATGCTTCCCTTTGCTCAGTTTGTCCCAGCCAAAGAAAAACAGACCAATAAAGGTGGATTCCAGAAAGAAGGCCATCAAGCCTTCAATCGCCAAAGGCGCACCGAAAATATCACCTACATAATGCGAGTAATAAGCCCAGTTGGTACCAAACTGGAATTCCATGGTAATTCCGGTGGTTACACCCAGCGCAAAGTTGATGCCGAATAGTTTCCCCCAGAACTTCACCATATCCTTGTAAATCTGCTTACTGGTTATCAGATAAGTCAACTCCATGGTAACGAGCATGAAAGTCATGCCGAGGGTGAGGGGCACAAACAAAAAATGATAAAGCGCAGTGACGGCAAATTGCAGTCGCGATATATCTACTAATTCAGTACTGATCATCTGTCATTACTCCTTGTTATTTTCGATTACAGACCGGGATCCTGGCAGGTTATGACTAAGCTGTTCAGATGAAGGCACGTCGGAATTGCGAAAGAATATCCACCAGATCGTGAAAATTAAGATAATTTTTACGATCAATATGAGCAAAATTTCCCGACTCATGCGGTTACTCCAAATCTGACGCATCTCCACACTCCCTCATGTTGATTGGCAATACTGACTGCTATTCCCAGACGGCTCAATTGGCTTGCTTAATAAAGCACTAATCGTGCCAGAAAACAAAAAACTCAAATTTATTAAGTAACATGTTGTTAATTAATGAGATATCTTCCAAAAATGTAAATTCGATAAACAGCAAAAAAAATAACGAGAAACGTTATGCCAAATATGGCATTAAAATATATAAAAAACTGATATAAACTGTCATTTTTGACACTCACCTTAAAGATAGTCATGCCTATCCTGCAAATATCAGCACTACTTTCCTACCTGAATAGCCAAACTGAACCGCGCGTCGTGATAGACAAGAACTATATGATCATCGCTGCAAATACGGCCTATCGCACAGCCTATGGCGATACCATACCGATTGTAGGGCGACATTGTTATGAGGTATCACACCACTATACACACCCCTGTGACGAACACGGTGAATCCTGCCCATTGCAACTGAGCAACAGCACAGGGCTTGCTCAACGCGTGCTGCATTTACACCAGACGCCACGCGGCGAAGCACATATCGATGTAGAGCTGACACCCATACACAACGACAGCGGAGAAATAGTCTGCTTTGTAGAAATGATGCACACGGTGCATGATGCCAGTGCAAATCCCGCCTCACGCGGAATGGTGGGGCGCTCACAGGCTTTTAACACCATGCTGAGCCTAATTAGTCGGGTGGCGCCCTCCAACGCTGCCGTACTGTTGTTAGGGGAATCGGGTACCGGCAAAGAACTTGTAGCAGAGGCTGTACACAAAGCCAGTTCCAGAGCAACCAAACCCTATGTTGTTGTGGATTGCTCGGGGGTAACCGAAACACTTTTTGAAAGCGAGTTGTTCGGATATGAAAAAGGGGCATTTACTGGTGCGACCCAACGCAAATTTGGCCTTGTAGAAAGCGCCAGCGGCGGCACGCTGTTCCTCGATGAAATTGGCGATATCCCGCTTGGCCTACAGGTCAAGTTATTACGCCTTCTGGAAACTGGTACTTACCGGCGAGTGGGTGGGATTGAGCCATTAAGAGCAGATTTCCGGCTTGTCTCAGCAACGCATCGTAACCTGAAAAAAATGGTCGAGGATGAGACTTTCCGCAAGGATTTATACTACCGTATCAGTAGCTTCCCCATCCATCTGCCTTCACTGCCTGAACGACGAGAAGATATTCCCTTGCTTGCAGAAGCACTGTTGACGCGCATCAACCCTGAACGAAAACTCCATCTACATCCGGACACATTAGCACAACTGACCGCCGGTGATTTCCCCGGGAATATCCGCGAACTGCGCAACATACTGGAACGCGCCAGCCTGATGGCCGATGGTGACACCCTGATGCCCGAACATCTTGATCAGGAATACAGGGGCGTTCAACCAATAGAACGTGCAATTATTCAAGACATCGTGCCGCTGGAACAAGCCGAGCAAAGCTACTTACAGTGGGCACTTGCACAGCACGGGGGTGATCGGCAAGCGCTTGCCGACAAACTGGGGATCAGCGAACGCACTTTATACCGAAAACTGAGTCGCTAATTCAATTTTCTGCTTGCTGTGTAATTTTTATCAAGTTACGGATTCAGAACGGGGGTACTGACGGCTCCTTGTTGCGGTTCACTAACAGTCAGGGTTTTTGCGAGCTATTTTGCACGTCTAGCATACGCCGATAGCACAGACTCTAAACCAAAGACTTCTTTGCCACCTCAAAAAAAACAGGCCGGATAAGCAACTCATCCGGCCCGCTCGTTCCAACCAAAACTATTGTTTACGCCGAGAAGGACGACCCGCAACCGCAAGTTGTGGTGGCATTCGGATTCTTGATAACGAACTGTGAACCTTCCAGACCTTCGGTGTAATCGATCTCAGCGCCAACCAGATACTGGAAGCTCATCGGATCGATCAGTAACTGCACGCCATTCTTGTTCAGCACGGTGTCATCTTCATTCGTCACTTCATCGAAGGTAAAACCGTACTGAAAGCCTGAACATCCGCCGCCGCTGACAAAAACGCGCAGCTTAAGATCCGCATTGCCTTCTTCTTCGATCAGCTGCTTTACTTTAGCCGCTGCATTGTCGGTAAACACCAACAGGTCTTGTGATTCTGTTACCGCAGCTTCTGTCATTGCATTCATGATTTCTCCTCTAAATTATTGAGTACTACTCGTATTAAACGACACCAACTTTTCCTGATCGCTATCATTCATGTGTATCAGACGACCTTCCAGCACCGCGCCTAATTGTATTTCCAGCATCTTGTAATGCACATCCCCACGCAACTTGGCTCTTGCATGCAACTCCAGATATTCGCTGGCCGTTGCAGCGCCAGATATGGAACCGCTCACCACCATGTGCGTCGCGACAACCTCACCGCAGATACTCCCCTGCTCGCTCAAGACCAGCGTAGAAGGGCTGCCCGGCACAGCGATTACGTTGCCATTCACCTGACCGTCAACACGCATCCCACCCACGAAGGTAACATTACCATCTATCACCGTACCTGCACCGATCAGCGTGTCGATACGGTTTTGTGGCTTGCTATACTTCTTCTTGAACAATCAATTCTCCTAACTATGCGCGCGTTTCACATTACGAAAGATTCACACTCTGCCGCACACTAGGCTCACGCGCATCCTGCTTGAACAATCGGACCTGTACATTTTGCAATTGCGCATCGGCGGGAAACCGGATATTTTGCTCCAAGTTCTGATAATACTTGAAATTTAGCGAAAATTGGCCATGTCCGGACTGCTCGAATGGGAATTGCTGGGTAATCTTACGTCCATTTTGCACGAAAGTCGCCACTAACTGGTAACCGCCAGTGAATTCTTTGACACGCTGTCCACTCTGCGCCAACAACATTCGCACCCGATATTCACCCGGGATTTTATCGTGCTCCAGACTCAAACGCAGTATAGATAGCTCGCCTTCTTTACCTCGCGTCGCAGTCAAATTCTGAAAGAAATTCAAATCTTCCTGCAAACGCGCATTGTCCTCGCTCATTTCCTTGAGTTGGCGGGATGTCTCCTGGCTACTCCCCTGCTCAATCTGAACCTCCTGCTGAAGTTTCAAAACTTTGCTGTTGAGCTGCGCATTCTCATCGGTCAGCTTGGCAACCCGGCTATGCAGTTCATCCAACTCTCGCTGAGTTTCTCCTCGATGGAATCCGGCAAACTCCAAACCACTGTTATAAGCAAACCACACTAAAGCCATTGCAGCCAGCACAAACGGCAACATCATACCCCAACGCAAATACCAAGCGATATGCGGGCGCACTGACAAGCGTGGCGCCGCAATACTGAATCTTCGCTTAGTACGGCGCCAGATTTTAATAATGGCCTCCCATTAACCGTCCTGCTTGCAAAATAAGCAAAGACCGAACATACACATTATGGCAGTAATGGCACAATGTTCAATGCGGTATTTTCAGCAAAACCGAACATGATGTTCATATTCTGAATTGCCTGCCCCGCCGCACCCTTGACCAGATTATCGATCACGGACAACACGACGACTGTATCGCCGCCTTGCGGACGGTGTACCGCGATGCGGCAACGGTTTGAGCCTCTGACCGAGCGCGTTTCAGGATGACTACCGGCAGGCAATACATCGACAAACGGTTCATTGGCGTAACGCGCCTCAAACAAAGCCTGCAAATCGATATCGCGAGTGAGCTTACCGTACAGCGTTGCGTGAATGCCGCGTATCAATGGCGTCAAATGCGGCACAAAAGTCAGCCCGACATCGGCGCCTAAAACATTTGCAAGTCCTTGTTTAATTTCAGGAAGATGCCGATGCCCGGCAACGCCGTATGCCTTGAAGTTATCCCCGGCTTCCGCAAATAATGCGGGGATTTCCGCCTTGCGTCCCGCACCCGAGACACCTGACTTAGCATCCGCGATCAGACTCCCGGTTTCAATCACACCCGCTTCGATCAGAGGAATGAAGCCCAGTTGTACCGCCGTCGGATAACAGCCCGGATTGGCAATCAGGCGGGCGGATTTAATTTTTTCACGGTTGACTTCAGGCAAGCCGTAGACCGCCTCCGCAACAAGATCAGGACAGGCATGCGTCATGCCATACCATTTCTCCCAGGAAGCAATATCCTGCAGGCGAAAATCCGCAGCCAGATCGATGACCTTGACACCCGCATCCAACAGGGCGCGCGTTTGCTGCATGGCGATACCGTTCGGGGTCGCGAAGTACACCAGATCACAGGTTTCCAGATGCGCTTCATCGGGATGCACGAACAAAAGATCGACAAACCCCCGCAAACTCGGGAACATCTGATCGACACGCGTCCCGGCATCTGCACGGGAAGTGATCACCTGCAATTTAACTTGTGGATGTAAAGCCAACAAGCGTAACAACTCAACACCGGTATAACCCGTCCCGCCTACTATGCCAACCTTGATCATCGCAACCCCTTTATTAATGACATGGCATCATACAAGCAAAAACCGCCCGAAGGCGGTTTTTGTAATTCGTCCCAGCGATTAACGCTTGGAGAATTGTTTCCTTCGGCGAGCTTTACGCAGACCGACTTTCTTACGTTCAACTTCACGCGCATCGCGAGTAACCAAACCTGCGGCCTTCAAAACTGGCTTGAAGTCTGCGTTGTAGTCGATCAAAGCGCGAGTGATACCGTGGCGAACTGCACCAGCCTGGCCGTTTTCACCGCCGCCTGATACGTTAACCATAATATCAAACTGACCCAGAGTTTCTGTCAGACCCAATGGTTGACGCACAATCATGCGACCGGTTTCACGTGAGAAGTACAGATCAACAGGCTTGTCATTGACGATGATATCGCCCTTGCCAGCCTTCATGAACACACGTGCCACCGCGCTCTTGCGACGACCTGTTCCGTAGTTATAACTAACAGTCATGATTACGCCTTCAACAAATTAATGAGTGTCGGTTGCTGAGCTTCGTGAGGATGCGCAGGACCTGCGTAAACCTTCATTTTGCGCAACATCGCATAGCCCAGAGGGCCTTTAGGCAACATGCCCTTAACAGCTTTTTCCAGAACGCGAGCCGGATGACGGCCTTGCATCTTGGTGAAGTTTGTCGTGTACAGACCGCCAGGATAACCTGTGTGGCGATGGTACAACTTAGCTTCAGCCTTGTTACCTGTTACTCGCAATTTATCCGCATTGATGACAACGACGAAATCGCCGGTATCAACGTGTGGGGTGTAAATTGCTTTATGCTTGCCACGCAGACGCGAAGCAATTTGTGCTGCCAGACGGCCGAGCACTTGATCAGCAGCATCAACAAGAAGCCATTCGTGCTGGACTTCGTGTGCTTTTGCGGAAAATGTTTTCATATCCACTAACCCTAAAATTCTATATTGAAACCTCGAAGGGCGCGAATGATATACAGCGAATCAACGCCTGTCAAACAGTATTTATCTTTCTCCCGACAACGAGGACTTACTCAAGGACGGAACGCGCGCAATTTGACTCAGCGCGCGCGGTTTTTCCACGATTTTGTAATAAGATGGCAAGCTATTAAATTGAAAGCCGCCTCATGCACTGGTTTGCCACCAACCTGATCAGCTCCCTGCTATTACCTCCCTTCAGCCTGCTGATTCTAGCGTTGATAGGCGCGCTGCTGCTTTTTCGCCACCCTAAAACGGCCAAAACGCTGATATTTATCGCCTTCGCTCTGCTCTGGCTGGCGTCCACCCCCTATATTGCAGAGAGCGCATTACACCTGCTGGAAGCGAAGACCTCCACACTCCAAACGACACCTCAAGGCAATGCAGCCATTGTGATACTGGGCGGCGGCAGCTATTTCAACGCGCCAGAATATGCGGGGCAGGATACCATCAGCGACACGACACTGGTGCGCCTGCGCTATGGCGCCAGATTACAACGCGAATCCAAATTACCTATACTCTTGACGGGCGGCAAACCGCTTGGCAACAGCACGTCTGAAGCACAACAAATGCGACTATCGCTTGAAAAGGACTTTCAGGTGCCGGTATGCTGGACAGAAGATGCATCTGACAATACTTTTGAAAATGCGCGCAATTCTTACCAGGCCTTGCAGAAGAATGGTATTAATAAAATATATCTGGTCACGCACGCATGGCACATGCCGCGCTCGGCTGCTGCGTTCCGGCGGGCTGGTTTTGAGGTAATCGAAGCGCCGACCGCGTTTACCACACGCTACCAAACTGATTTGCTCGCCTTCGTGCCGCGAGCCGAAGCTTTGCGCGACAGCAAAATATTTGTACACGAAGTCATCGGCCTGCTCGTATATCAGGCAAAATCAGTTATCTCTAAAAAACTAAGGAATTAGCATGAAAGCACGCGTCAAATGGGTAGAAAATGTCGCCTTCTTAGGTGAAACAGAAAGCAATCACGCCGTCCTGATGGATGGCGCACCCGCCGCAGGAGGGAGAAATCTCGGGCCTCGTCCGATGGAGCTGCTACTGCTGGGCGCCGGCGGTTGCACCAGCTTCGATGTCATCACCATTCTGAAGAAAAGCCGTCAGGCGGTTACCGACTGCTACGTGGAATTGGATGCCGAACGCGCCGAAACCGATCCCAAGGTATTCACCAAAATACACATGCACTTTGTGGTCACCGGCAAAAATCTGAAGCCGGAAGTCATCGAAAAAGCCATCAATCTCTCCGCCGAAAAATATTGTTCCGCTTCTATCATGCTGGGCGCGACTGCCGCCGTGACGCACGACTTCGAGGTCATTCAGGAACCATAATTCAACAACACATTGATTAATAGATACTTTTAATCAATAGCAGCATCCTCACCCCATCTCGGCAGCAGAGTATTCGCCACGCCGAGGTGATCAAGGATACGCGCCACCACAAAATCCACCATATCCTGAACGCTACCCGGTTGATAGTAGAAACCGGGATTGGGCGGCATGATGACCGCCCCCGCGCGGGCGAGTTTCAACATATTTTCCAGATGTATCACCGAAAACGGCATTTCTCGCGGTGCCAGTATCAGCGGGCGTCGCTCTTTAATCATGACATCTGCCGCACGGGCGATCAGATCATCGCTGATGCCGGCCGCAATCTTGGCGAGCGTCCCCATGGTACAGGGACAGATCACCATCGCATCGCCCGGATTCGAGCCTGAAGCCATCGGCGCATACCAGTCATCCCGGCCAAACACACGAAGCTCACCACTAAATTCGCCCAGACGCTCGCTCAATGCGCGCTCAGCGTCTTGCGGCCGCGTCGGCAGCACGATACCCATTTCCTGTTTTGCGACGATCTGTGCGGCTTGTGAATATACCAGGTTCACGCGGCACCCGCTTTTTAACAAACATTCCAATAGGCGCATGCCATAGGGCATACCGGACGCACCGGTTAAGGCAAGATTAATGGTTTTCACGAGCGCTGTTCACCAAAGTAAAAATTTCAAAGCTATTCTCACGCGGAGACGCGGAGAAAAACAAAACAAAAACACCATAAAAACTCATCCTATTGATTAATCATCAATTAATTTTAGGAGGACTGCGAATTCATATTTTGACCTTCTCTGCGTTCTCCGCGTGAGAACATGTTGTTTTCCGCATTATCCATGAAACGCGCCGCGATCAGGCCGTTTACCGCGCCGAACAGCAACGCTGCGCTAGCAAAAATCGGGATAAGATAGGCGATCCCGGCATTGGGAATCAGCCAAAAATAGACCACGGCCATCTGTCCGGCAATATGGGCAAAAGCCGCATAAATACTATGGCTCACAGGACCAAACCAGCGTGAGGGTAAATGTCGCGCAACAGCCAACACCAGCAAACTGAACAGCGCGCCCGACAAGCCGAGAAAGAAGCCAGGGGTAAGAAAATTGCCGAACAGCAAACTACCGGCAAAAACCCTGAGCAAAGACACCCAGACGGCGGTACGCCAACCGTAGCGCGCCAGCACAATCAAGGTCACTATATTGGCAAGCCCCGGTTTGACCCCCGGCAGGGGCGATGGAATCGCACCTTCCAAGATGGTTAACCCGAGCGCCACCGCCGCCATCAGCGCGACATGGTGATCCTCATCAGTGGTGTGAAGCAGGATTGAGGATCGAGGATTGGGGATTGAGGATTGCGCCGAGGTGTTCATTCGCTCCTCACTCCTCGCTCAAAACAACGAGCGCAAAGCGCGACTATGTTTTTAGGCGAAGACCCCTGCGGTCTTGCATCCTGCATGCCGCATCTTGCATCCTGCATTTTAGTAACTGAGACTGTCATAGCGTTTATGGCTGCCGGTTAATTCGACGCTGACTTGATTGGGCAAGCATAAAGCGATCTCACCGGCCTGTTGTAACCACCCCTGTCGCACACAGTATTGACGCGGGCTGGGGTCTGAGGCAATACGCACGCGGCGATTCTGTATCGCGATGACACTGATACCCAAGGGACCTGGCACTTCAATTTTCTGGTCCTTCGACAACGTCACCTCGCGAAACACTTTGCCACCGCTGCGGATCACCGCTTTATCTGCCAGATCACCGCTCCACAACTTCATGGCCAGTAAAATCACACACACACTACCGATCACCAGCGTCAGCCAGTCTCCTAACCTGATGTGCTGCAGTACGGCCATTGTTAAGTCAGTTCGCGGTGACGCAATATGACCTGCTGGCGCGATTCAAAGTATTGAGTGAGTTTTTCGCAAAGATAGACCGAGCGATGCTGCCCGCCGGTGCACCCGATCGCAATCGTCAAATAGCTACGGTTATCTGCGATAAAATTGGGCAGCCAGCGCTCCACGAAGCCAGATATGTCGCCTAGCATCAGCTGCGCCGTCGGTGTACTTTCCAGGAAAACTGCAACAGGCAGATCCTTACCTGTCAACGCGCGCAGCGCCACATCGTAAAATGGATTGGGCAGGCAGCGAACATCAAACACGAAGTCGGCATCCAGCGGTATGCCGTGCTTAAAACCGAACGACTCGAACAACAGCGTGAGCCGCGCGCGATCCAGTTTGATAAACTGCTTGATCCATGCCCGGAGTGCATTAGCCCCCAACTCGCTAGTGTCAATATGGTGGCCTATCTTACTGATTCCGGCGAGCAACTCGCGCTCGGCCTGAACGCACTCGGGCAAAGTGCGCATACCGTCACTCAAAGGGTGCATGCGGCGAGTTTCGGAAAAACGCTTCACCAGCGTATCGGACTTCGCATCCAGAAACAACACGTGCACGGCCAGATTTTTTTGCATCAGCGTCTGCACGATCAGAGGCAACTTTTGGACACTATTGGCGCTGCGCACATCAATGCTGACCGCCATTTTTTCATAGCCGCCCGCGATCAAATACTCAACTAAGCCGGTCAGCAGCTCGGCGGGCAGATTATCTACGCAATAAAAACCGCTGTCTTCAAGCACTTTAAGGGCAACGCTTTTACCCGCACCCGACAAACCGCTTAACAAAAATAATTGCATATCAATCGCCTAGCAACATCTGATCGTGTCGGGTAATAAATTCCTGCATCGCATTAATCCCCCGTTGTTGCAGAACAAAATTACGTGCAGCCGCTTCGACCAGCACAGCCAGATTTCGTCCGGCGACCACCGGGATGTTGACCGCATCTATTTTCACACCGAGAATTTCCTGATGTGTGGACACCAACGGCAGACGATCAATTTGCGACAACTCACCGTCCAGTGTCCGGTGCAGATAAACGATCAGTTTCAAACTTTTTTTGCGCCGCACCGAGGTCTCACCGAACATGGTACGGATATTTAACACACCTAAGCCGCGCACTTCCAAAAAGTCGCGCAGCAACTCAGGACAACGCCCCTCCAGCGTATCGGGCGTAATGCGGTGCAATTCAACCACATCATCAGCCACCAAACCGCTGCCGCGCGTGATCAGTTCCAGCCCCAATTCACTCTTACCGACCGAACTCTCCCCGGTAATCATCACCCCCACGCCCAACACATCCAGAAACACGCCGTGGCGCGTGGTGAATTCGGCCAGCTCCTTGGCCAGATAATGGCGTATCAGCCACATCAGATGCACACTCGGTTTAGGGGATGCAAACAGCGGAATGCTGCAACGGTTGGCAAAATCAATCAATTCCTGCGGAATATCAACCGCACCCGCCACGATCAGACAGGTTGTACCATTTTGCTCAACTTGATCGAAAGCACTGTCGCGCTCTTGCTGACTCAGGTTGCGCAGATAATCGAGCTCATTTTCACTCAACACCTGCACCCAACTGGGATGAATCAGACTCAAATGCCCGACCATCTCGCGGTTAGCGCCTTCTACCGCTTCACTATCAATAATCCGGTCTATGCCGTCTATGCCGGCAATACGGGTCAACTCCAGGCGAGCCTGTTTATCGTCAAACAATTGCCGGATATTAACCTGACTCATGCCGCACTGTCCCAGTCGCAAAACATTTGATAAATAACGGCCATATCATTGCATTCCTGCAATTTCTGACGAAAATCGGCATCGCTGAACATCTGAGCCAACTCGCCTAAAATTTGCAGATGCAAATCCGTCGCTAATTCGGGGACAAGCAACACAAAAATCAATCCCACCGGCTGACCATCCGGCGCGTCAAAAGGAATGGGATGACTGGTTCTGACAAAGGCCGCTGTCGCATCGCGCAACTTGGGGATACGACCGTGCGGAATGGCGACGCCCTGCCCCAACCCGGTCGAACCTAATTTTTCTCGTGCAAACAGACTGTCAAATACCTGACTGCGACCTATCTGCATCTGGTTTTCAAACAGCAAACCCACGCGCTCAAAAACACGTTTTTTGCTGGTAGATTCGGCATCAAGCAAAATATTGCCGGGTGCCAGAATTTTACTGATTAAATTCATCGTGATATGCCTTAGGCAAAAGGGCGGCATCACTGCCGCCCATAAAGGATTATTCTTATTCTTCTACCACGGCTTGATGACCGGTTTCATCATGGCGTCTGTCAGACAGCTTTTCTTTATGCTTGATGACCTGACGATCCAGCTTATCGACCAGCGCATCAATGGCGGCATACAGATTTTCGTCTTCGCATTCGACAAAAACGTTTTTACCGCTGATATGCACGGTGGCTTCGGCTTTTTGTTTCAGTTTATCAACCGAAAGAATGATGTTTACGTCCAGAACGTTATCGAAATGACGTTTGATCTTGCTGAACTTGCCAGTCGCATAGTCACGAATAGCTGGAGTAATTTCCAGGTGGTGTCCGGTTATATGGAGGTTCATTTTATGCTCCTTGTTTTAGAGTGATTTACGGAGATTCACCGGGAGTATGTGTAACGCTTCCCGATACTTTGCTATGGTACGCCGGGCGACGACTATGCCCTGCTGTGCCAAGATTTCTGACATGCGTCCGTCCGTCAATGGTTTACATGTATCTTCCGTACTGACCAACTGCTTAATCAGTTCGCGTATTGCGGCAGAAGAACAGACATCCCCACTTTCAGTGACTAAACCGCTGCCAAAGAAATATTTAAATTCATAAATTCCACGCGGGGTACGCATAAATTTTTGCGTAGTACTGCGTGAAACCGTCGATTCGTGCAACTCCAGCGCGTCTGCGACCTCGCGTAATACCAGAGGACGCATGCCGATATCGCCATGTTCCAGAAAAGCGCCCTGTCGCTCAACAATTTCCTGTGCGACTCTCAAGATCGTTTCAAACCGCTGCCTTAAACTTTTAACCAACCAGTTCGCTTCCTGCAACTGCGCCGTCAGCGGAGACCCCGTCTTGTCGTCGCGCTGCTGCAAGAGACTCGCATACATCTGATTCACACGCAGCTTGGGCATCGCCTCCTGATTCAACCTGACACGCCATTTATTCTTGTGTTTTTCAACGATGACATCGGGAACCACGTAATCGGCCACACTCAGATCAAATTCAGCACCCGGTTTAGGATTAAGACTGACGATCAAACTCTGCGCGGCGCGCAGGTTATCATCAGAACATCGCAGCAACTTTTTAATTTTAGCAAAATCATGCGCGGCGATCAGTTCCAAATGATCGCTGACCAGCAAAATCGCCAAATCGCGTTGCGGCGTTGCTTCCGGCAAGGCTTTGAGTTGTAACGCCAGACATTCGCTTAAATTGCGTGCGCCCAGCCCAGGTTGATCGAGATATTGCAACTGCACCAGCGCCGTCTCAAGGTCATCCAGAGTAATCGCCAGTTCTTCGGGCAACAACTCCACCAGTTCAGACAAATCTTGGGCAAGGTAGCCATTCTCATCCAGCGCATCGATCAACATGCCGACAATTTGTATATCTTTTTGACTTAACTGACTAATCGACAGTTGACTATGCAAGTACTCACGCATATTTGCCTGCAACGCGGCCTGCTCCGGAAAACTGTCGTTTTCATCGTCACTGCTGTGCGTGGCAACGTTCCATTCTTGAGGTTCGACAGCGACACTGTCGTCGCTGCGCTCCGCTTCAGGCTCGGCGGGTTCCGCATTACTACGCGGCTCAGCGGAAAAATTGCTGAACGCGACCTCTTCGGCCAGTTCCAGCATGGGATTTTCTTCAATCAGGCGCGCGATTTCCTGCTGCATGTCCTGAGTGGAGAGTTGTAGTAGCCGTATTGACTGTTGCAACTGAGGAGTAAGCGTCAGTTGCTGAGACATGCGAAGTTGTAGAGATGCTTTCATTACTTAATGTCTTACCTGGAAAAGTGCTTCGGGAACCACTTCAAAGCTTGAAGTTTTCACCCAGATAGACTTTCCTCACGCCTTCATTGTAGATGATTTCATCCGGTTTGCCTTCAGCCATCACGGCTCCTGCGTTAATAATATACGCACGATCACATATTCCCAGGGTTTCGCGAACGTTGTGATCGGTAATCAGCACGCCGATATTGCGTTCTTTCAGGAAATTAATAATTTTCTGAATGTCGAGCACGGCAATCGGATCTACCCCTGCAAACGGTTCATCCAGCAGAATGAAACGCGGCTCGGTGGCCAACGCACGCGCGATTTCGACACGTCGACGTTCACCGCCGGACAGACTAATCGCCGGATTATTCCGAATCGCCTGAATATTCAAATCCTTCAACAACGCTTCGAGCTTGCGATTAATATCTTCCTCAGACAAGTCTTGCAACTCAAGCACCGCCTGAATATTTTGCGCTACCGTCATGCGGCGAAAAATAGACGCTTCCTGGGGCAGATAGCCCAGTCCCAAGCGTGCACGCCGATGGATAGGCATATGTGTAATATCTTGATTGTCAATCAATATTTTTCCACCATCGGCTGCCACCAGGCCGACGATCATATAAAAGGACGTCGTCTTCCCCGCTCCGTTCGGCCCCAGCAAACCGACCACTTCGCCACTGCTCACCGACAGGGTCGCGTCGTGAACCACGGTACGCAAACCATATTTCTTTTTCAAACCAATCGCACGCAATTCGCTCATTTACGTCCTTCTGCAGCTGTCGCGCCACCCACATCCTCACCCGATTTAGGTTTGGGATGGAGCACCGCATGTACGCGTTTCGGGGCTCCGTTGTCGCCGGCGCCACCCTTGTCATCCGCCTGGAAAATTTCCGTATTCGAGTTATAGGTGATGTGTTCGCCTCGCACGTCGTCCATATCGCGCTTGACTCTAGCCTCTACATAAAAATCGACGGTATCACCACGCATGTCATAAACGATGCGTTCACCATAGCCTTCCACATATTCATTCAACCCTTCGCGCTTCTGCCTGAAACTGGCGGTATGACCATAAACCGTACCCTGTTTGTAACCCTGTTTATCCTGAATCACGACAACTTTATCGCCGTGGATCAACATTGTTCCCTGTGTCATCACCACCTTACCGACAAAGGTACTGGTCTGTTTAGCATCATCGACCACCACGGAATCGGCATCGATATCGATGGGTTTATCACGGTCAGCGCGCTCCGCATAGCAGGGAGAGATAAAAAATAACAATAAAAACAATAATTTATTTTGCATGATGTTCACTTCTGACTTGTGAGAGCAGTTTCAGGGTACGCGCTTTATTGTCCATTTCCAAACCAACCGAACGTACCCTGGTCGTGGCATCAGTGATCGTCACGGGTTTATCCGTATTCGCCCAATCCTGGTCTGGCAGCACGCGTAAAAACTCAGTATTCATGGTCATGGCCGACTGCGTTTGACTAGCCTCGCGCAGCACGCTGACATCATCGACAAACAAAACCTCATCTCCGCGACTCGACATATTGCCGTGCTGACCGCGCATGTGTACGACCGGTCGCTCGATACTCAACATCGTCAGATGCGGCATTTCAAGCTCAGTCGTGTCGTGATCCGGATAATGCCTCATCTGCTTCGCAGTAAGTAAGAATTTCGGCACGCCCTGGCTATCCATTTTGGTCGCGGACAAATTATCCATGATGCCGTCAGGATCATGACGTTGATTATTGATGGCAGCGGCGACTTCCTGCTCCACTTGAGTATCCAGCCAATAGACGAACGCCAGCAGACCCAGCAAAGGCAATAAAGGCAGCCAATAACGGGTCCGTGAGGCGACGTTCATTTCAAATAAGGAGCCAGCTGTGCATCCAGCGTGCCTTGCGCCGACATGATCAACTCACATGCTTCGCGCACTGCACCGTGGCCGCCGCTGCATTTGGTCACATAATTGGAGTATTCACGCACCAGGTCGGGCGATTCCGGCACACTGATCGCCAGTCCCACATGACGCATCACACACAGGTCGACTACATCATCACCCATGTAAGCCGCCGCATCGCGAGACAAGTTCAACTTACCCAGCAGATCGACCATCGCCTCTAACTTGCGTTCCACCCCCTGATAAACATGGGTGATGCCCAGATTTTTTGCGCGTGCCTCAACGCAGCGCGAAGTGCGTCCGGTAATGATCGCCACCTCGACGCCGCTGGCACGCAACATCTTGATGCCGTGACCGTCCAGCGAGTTGAAGCGTTTGAACTCATCACCCGAATCGGACAGATACAAACCGCCATCGGTCATCACGCCATCCACATCAAAGGCGACCAGCCGTATCAATTTTGCGCGACTTAAAAACATATAAATCCTCCTGAAAGTGGGAAGTGGGAAGTGGGAAGTGCTTTAAATCACTTTGGCGTGCAGCAAATCGTGCATATTCAGTGCGCCGACCAGTTGACGCTGTTCATTAACGACCAGCATCTGATTGATATTATATTGTTCCATCAACTGCACGGCCTCGACAGCAAGACTCTCCGCGCTGATACAGCGAGGGTTCTCCGACATCACGCTCTTGACCGGTGTAGTATTAAAATCGAGCCGCTTCTCCAGCGTGCGACGTAAATCGCCGTCGGTATAGATACCCATAACGACATCGTTTTCATCGACAATCGCGGTCATACCCACGCCTTTGCGCGACATCTCCAACAGCGCAGTGCTCAACATCACGTTGTTCAGCACCTTGGGGATACGGGTATCGCTGCGCATGATATCGCACACCCGCGTCAGCAACCGTCGCCCTAGACTCCCTCCCGGATGAGAACGTGCGAAATCTTCCGCACTAAATCCCTTGGCATCGAGCAGGGCCACGGCCAGTGCATCGCCCAGCGCCAGCGTCGCCGTCGTGCTGGTGGTCGGTGCCAACCCCATCGGACAAGCCTCCTTATCCACCGCTGCATTCAAATGCACATCAGCGACACGCGCCAGGCTGGAGGACGGAAATCCGGTGATGCTGATCAGTTTTGCCCCCTGACGCTTCAGGATAGGCACGATGGTCATCAGTTCCTGACTTTCACCGGAATAAGACAAAGCGATAAATACATCATCACTGACCACCATCCCCAGATCTCCGTGACTCGCTTCGCCCGGATGCACAAAATAGGCGGGCGTGCCGGTACTAGACATGGTCGCGGCGATCTTACGCGCGATGTGTCCCGACTTTCCCATCCCGCTGACGATGACCCGTCCTTCGCAGCGCAGAATCAAATCCAGCGCGTGCAAAAAGCTGTCATCGAGGCGAGAACTTAACGCCTGAACAGCAGCAGCTTCAATATTCAGGACCTGACGTCCCAGTTCTAGCGCACGCGGCGCGGCAGAGATTGATTTATTCATGCTGCGCATTATAGCAAGGTCGAGGAAACAACGGAGAATGGGAAAGCAATTGCCAGCCGCAAAATATATTTTGCAAATTTCACCCGCAAACTGCCCCTTGCAAGCAATACATTAAGGTGAATTGCGATTACACGGGGCGTGTAATAGATTCTGACGTGGCGGTCATTTTCCGCACACTACAGAACAGATAACACCTGAAGTTGAGCCAAAATCCATCTAGCCGCCATACAGCTCAGCAATACTAAACTGTATATCCAAGTACCCAAAAAAAGGCACTAGAAGCGAAAATAGTTGGTTTATTTCACGGCACATGGAGCTTCTGGCTGATTACCTTCGAGCACGAAGGTCATGAAGTGATAAGTCAAGTAGTGCAGAAACGTACGCAGAGGTTTTAAGAAAGTGTGGCGCGAAGCAGGTGCACTAGGCACAGTGCGATAGCGTTTATCCAGCCAATTGAGCACAGGGTGTAAAAAACACGGAGCGAGTGCTCGACCAACCATTGAAGGGCAACCCTTCAACATTTCCGGATTGCGTGTAATCAGGCTACGGATTAAAAAATGGCTTGATTGGCGCGTCTATGTCGTTTCTCAGTCCAGGCATCGTAAGCATTTTGCATGCGTAACCACCGCTCGGCACTAATCCCACCCCAGTTATGCAATTGACAGGCTATCTCACCGGTGATGCGGGCACTCCCGTTCAGGATATTTGCCAAATTAGCGCGGGCGACACCAATTTGATTGGCCGCCGCTGTCAGGGTAAGCCCCTCCGGCCAGATGTCCTGCAAAATCTCGCCTGGGTGAGTCGGGTTATGCATCCTGTTCATGTCATGCTCCAAGAGAAACTTAAGAAGCAACATTGTAGAACCATTACATGACACTTTTATTTAACCGGAGAGGCTTTTCCAATCCGCGTAAATCTAGAGGTTGAACTGGCGATTGGGTTAAATACCGAGCTTCTTCATAATTGACTAAGGACGCGCTCACTGCATCTTTTTAGTCGCTGAGAGAGCACTTGCATCACCGCCACGGCAAACCCCGGCGTCTCATCCACCAGAAAGTGGAAACGCCGGCGATCGACGACTGCGAAGACACAGGGCGTTGATGCCACTACCGTTGCGCTGCGAGGTGATTGGTCGATGACCGCAATTTCTCCTACGATCGAACCTGATGCGCATTTTTCAAACGACACATCATTAATAAAGATCTCCGCCTCGCCCTCAAGCAAAACATACATGGAGCTGCCTGCCTCGCCTTGCCGGAACAAGACCTCTCCGGCATTGATTTTTAGGGGTTCTGCGTCTTGTTGAAACAAATCAAAAAATGGCATGGAAATTTTCAGTGCGTTAGAGCGGAAAACAGCTTATTTCGCTGCGTTGATCAAAGAGTCAGCGTTATTTAACTTCGGATTTAGCGGTTGCTTTTGATTTTGATTTTGCTTTAGGTGCAGCCTTATCGTTTATTTCCAATTTTTGCTTTGCAGTTTTTTTCAAAGGTTTAGTCTCTGCTAGAACGGCGTCTTTCTCAACCACCTTGACCTTAGTTTTCGCCGTTTCCTTGTCCCTAATAGAATGCATCTTTTCACGCCATTCCTGAAGCTGTTCATCTTCCAACTCAAGCTGTATCGCCAGCGCATCTTCACTCGTCAGCTTGTTTTTTTCAAGTCTGCGAGGTAATTTTCCCGTCATCCTAGACAACAGACGTTCGATATCTTCAGGGCTCAATTGTGCGACTTTAGCTAAATATTCAGGATTACTTTCTTTAGTCATGATATCGGTCTCCCAGTTTATTCGTGACGGAAGGGTATCGATACAGCCTCCCGATTGCAAGTGTAATATTTTTAAGTTCGCTAAAGCCGACTCGCGAGGCATTCACCGTAGTCAATTAACTTATTGCCTAATAACTATTAAACCCCTATTCGCGCACGTAACCGCCCCAACATCCCCATGAAATTTCCGGATTGAAGCTTTTCTTTAGGATCACTAATTTGAGCCACCGCCTGGCGATTTGCCAGAACAGGCTGGCTGCGCAGAGCATGAAAACGTGCCAGCATGGAATCGAGATTGCGAGCCAGTGAGCTCTTATTAAGCGGCTTGGGCAGATAACGGGAAATTTGCGCCTGATTGATAAGATCAATCAGCCGCGACGTGTCATTGAAATTTGTCACGACTATACACTGCGTCTGTGGATTTAACTGCTTAATGGTCTTGAGAATATAACCCACATTGGTGTCTCCCAGCATCAAATCAGAAACCACGACCGAGATATCCTGACGAGCCAACTCTTCCATGGCGTGCTGTGCCGTATTAGCCCAAATAACTTCGCAACGATCACCCAGAATTTCGCATACTGTTTTGGAGACAGCCTCATCATCATCCATAATCAGTACACGCGGTTTTTTGTCCTCAGTGACCGCCGGTGCATGTGACTGCACCGCGTAACTGGCTTGGGCGATGGCGGTCGCTTCAGCCACCACCTGCCTTACTTCATCGGCGGACCAGGGTTTCATCAGGTAACGGAACACTTCACCTTCATTAACGCTGGCGATAGAAGCTTCCAGATCGGAATAGCCGGTGAGCAATATCCGCATCGTAGCCGGTGAGGTTTCGCGCGCGAGGGCGAGCAGCGCCGAGCCTTGCATGACCGGCATGCGCTGATCGCTGATGATGACATGTACTTTTTCTTCGCGCAGTATGCGTAACGCCTCCTGCGGATCGGTCGTCATACGGACGGTGTAATTGGTCATGAATAACATGCGCAACGAACGCAAGATTCGCTCTTCATCATCGATTAACAACAGGGTAGGTTTGCTCATGACAGTGCCTTATTCAAAATCAGTGTATCGATGGCTGCGCGGACTGCGCCACGTTGCCGGCAGCGAAAGGCAGGCTGATGTGGAAATCTGTCCCGACTCCAAGGCGTGATTCGACCCGAATTTCACCGCCATGCTGCTGGATGATTTGATGCGAAATCGCCAACCCGAGTCCCGTACCTTCACCGATCGGTTTGGTAGTAAAAAACGGGTCGAAAATACGCACCAGATTCTCCTGCGGAATTCCTTTGCCGTTATCAGACACACTGACGTGTACGGCCTGTTCGTCGTACCAACTGCAAATATGCAAGCGCCCCATGGTTTCCATGGCCTGCGCCGCATTGGTAAACAGATTCAGGAACACCTGATTGAGTTGCGAAGGCGTACAGGTCAGTTTGGGCAGCTCAGTCAATTCCTTGATAATTTCCACTTTATCTTTGAGTACATTGCGCCCGATATTTAGCGCACTTTCGATGCAGTCATTCAGATTAATGGCTTCAGTCGCAGCCGCATCCATGCGTGAGAAGTTTTTCAGATTCATTACCAGCTCGGAGATTTGACCGATACCATACAGGGAGTCGACCATCAGTCCCTGCATGTCGCCCAGCATTTCCTCCGCGTTGAAGTCCAGGCGCATCGCAGCGATCTGTTCCATCTGCGCTGAAATTTCCGCTTCATCCGCCTGTTCATCGAGCAAATTATCGACCAGCGACTCATAGCCTGCGATCAGATTTTGAATGTGGATAAACAGCTCCTGACCTACGGCGACGTTATTTTGCACATAACCCAACGGGGTGTTGATCTCGTGCGCGATACCCGCCACCATTTGCCCCAAAGACGCCATTTTTTCTGACTGCACTAATGCCATCTGCGACGACTTCAGCTGCGAATAAGCCTGATTCAACTCGTTGGTGTTGGCGCGCATCTGCGACTCCATTGCTTTTAGCAAATCCATCACAAAACCTAATCCCAGATATTTGCCGTGCCGCGTGATGATGAAATCTTCGGTAAGCGGGAAACTCATGTGTTCCGCGATATGCAATGCTGCTTCGGTCAGCGGTTGATCCAACTCCACCAGCAACGGCCTGTGATTGATGTAATTGCGTATCGGGCGACGTCCGTGCAGTTCGCGGGCATATTGTTTCAGATACAAATCCATAAAGCGGTAGCGGCTGATTACGCCGATGGGAATTCCATTCTCGACAACCGGCAGCGAGAGCACTTTGGCATAGTCTGGATTCAAAAATAGTTCAGCTACCTCTGAAACCGGCTTGTCCGGCGCAATGGCCGCAATGGGATTAACCAAAGAATGAATGTCTCGTGCAAAATTTTTGTTATCATTAAAGCGCATGTCATTTCCAATGTCAGGTAATTTGCCTTCCCATTGTAGGAACTTGATGTGACAAAAAAATGACAACCTCCCCGCGTGCTATTGTCATAAAAAAAATGCACCCTACTGGGTGCATAAAAGGGAGGAAGCGGGTATTTGTCAGGCAGGGCTAACTGGCTTGACGTAAAAAGTGCTTGGCAAAACGCGCGCTCATGCGTGACACCGGTAGCATGATAAACAAATCTGCCGTATTGAAATCAGCATCCCAGGCGGGCTCACCACCAATATAAGCACCCAGACGCAGATAACCCTTAATCAATGGAGGCAGGATCACCTCCAGATTCTGATTCAAAGATTCCAACGGCAGACGGCGGTGTGGAGTCACACGGTATTCATCGGGTGCCGCATGCAGCTTATAAATCTTATTAAACACACTCGCCGCATAGTGACCACCGTCATTCATACTGATGCTGGCGCAACCGATCAGGTATTCATGACCGTTGTGCATCACATAGTCCGCCAGACCGCCCCAAAGCTGAGTAATCGTGCCGCCATCGCGATAATCGGCATGCACACAGGAGCGCCCGACTTCCGCCATGTTGTCACGCAAATGTGCAAGTCGAGACAGATCGAACTCTGTTTCAGAATAATAGCCACCCGCCATGCGCGCTTGTTCAGGCGGCAGAATGCGGTAAGTGCCGACGACTTTCTCATTGTTGTTATCGCGCACTAGCAAGTGTTCGCAGTACATATCGTAACGATCAACATCCAGACCGGTCGCCGCACTCGGCAGTTTCGCACCCATCTCTTCGGCGAACACCTGATAGCGTATGCGTTGCGCTTCTTCCATCTCAGCATGAGTTCTGGCCAACGCGCAAGATAAGCGACGCGTGGCGTTCGGTACGGGTTGGCGAATCAGATCCAGCATGTCTATCTCTCCTGTCAGGTTGATAGCCAGCAGATTAACGAGGTGATATTGCAGCCCGGTTAAACAAATATGAAGAATCTGTGAAACTGTTTGGTACTTACTGGTTTGAAGATTTGGAGAGCAGGAGTAGCCCGTACATGGATTGAAAATGCACTTCGCCGGGATGCTCGGCAGATAATTGATCTGAAAATGGTGGCGTATTTTTCTCTGCGACAGCCAAACTAATCTGCGAGTGAGCCAGTTGAGCTAGGGAGCGCCGGTCAGCACCCGCAGCATTGAGCGACGGCGTGGCAATCAGACACACGTGCAGATTGTCTGTACGCAACACATTCCATAACGAGGCGGCAAAGCTCATTTCGTCGATATAGGATGGCGCTGTGCTGTGCGCACCCAACGGGTCCTGATAGCGGACGGCCACAGGATGCACCTGAGCATGAGCATCGATGGCCGATTGCAACAGTGAGGCGTGAAACCGTCCCACTTGCGCACCGTCGGTCGAGGTGCCTTCAGGAAAAAGCGCCAGATACTCACCATCTTGCAACGAATCCACCAGTTGCCGATTCATCCGCACCGCATCGCGCGCCTTGCCGCGTTGTATAAATAGTGTTTTCACCCGGGCGGCTAGCCAACCAATCACTGGCCAGTTTCTCACCTCAGATTTGGCAACAAAGCGCATCGGAATAACGGCGTTCAGTACCATCACATCCAGCCATGAGATGTGATTCGCTACGATCAGTCCGGGCGGCAATGCACTCAAAAAATCTTCAGCTGGAATTTTGAGACTGACATTCAGAATATCCAGTAATCCGACACACCAGCGCTGCAAGATACGCCGCCGTGCTGACAGGCCGAATCTGGGGTAATACACCGCGAGCAGCACTCCGTAGCCGATGTGAATTGCCACACGAAGCGCACGAAATACGGCGACAAGGTTCATGCGGATTGTCATTTATAAAAATCTAACATATTGTTTATATTGGATAATCTATTAATATATTGCCTCGGCATTACGCTGTTCCACAAACAGGGAATTCCCCTTTGTTTTTTTCGCCATTTTTTTCGCTTCTGTCATTCTGGCAGAGACTTCATGGTGCGTTACAAATCGACCTGGTGAAACCTGAACTGCACCGATCGACAAACTGGTGAGCGGATGAAAGCAAATTTTTCCATCGCGACATTCGCTGGTGTAGCCGCCCGCTTTGAGATGAACCTCCCTGAACATTAGTGTCGCGGCCTGCTCAAAAGCGCGCAGCACTTGCTCACAACGCGTCTTCCAGTCTTGGCTTTGCATCAACAGGATAAAATCATCGCCACCGATGTGGCCGATAAAGTCCTGTTTTGGATCACAGGCACAGCCTAATATCCGTCCGGTCAACTGGATCATCTCGTCACCCTTACGGTAACTGTAGGTATCGTTGAACGGTTTGAAGTGATCAAGATCGCAATAACAGGCAACAAAGGGGGCATTCGCCCGTAGCAACCGTTCGATATGTTCGTTGATTGGGACATTTCCAGGCAGCATGGTGAGCGGATTAGCATAGCGCGCGGCTTCCAGTTGCATCCGGGTAATTTCGCGCAACAAATCCTGACCTGAGGCAACCCCGATATAACGCCCGTTCTCGGTGATCATGAAACCATCAGAAAAATGCCGGCTGTCCGCTTCAGCCATATAGTGACTCAACTCCTCAATGGGCATATTTTTCTCAACCAGCAGCGGCGCTCCCTGAATCAAATCGCTGCACGGCTTTTTGCCCAGCAATTCCCGCTGAAAAGGCCGGGCAAAACGATCGATGAATTGATAACGATTGATCAGGCCGATCGGCAGCAAATTTTTCACGACGGGGATGATGCGTAGTTCAGAATCGACAGCAAATCGCTCGAAAATCACATCATTGGCCGTCTCAGGGTGCACAGGTTCGATATATTTGAGCAGCTTGAATGCCGTGGTTTGCGAATAACGGGTAAATTCAGCCTTGGGAAACAGTGCGATATTAGATGAGTTGATGATGCGACTAGTGTCCCCTGATGCTGCCAGGGACGGCGTTGGTTTGGGGCGGGCGATAAAATACCCCTGCCCTAGCGCGATGCCGATATCCCTGACTACCCACAACTCCGCTTCGGTTTCCACGCCTTCTGCGATCACGCGTGTGCCGCAACTCTCGGCGATGCTCTGGATAGATTTCAAAAACTGCAGCTTGATTGGATCGCGATCGACACCCTGTACAAAATGCATGTCGATCTTGATGTATTCCGGTTGCAGCTCAGACCATAGGCGCAGACTGGAAAACCCCTCTCCCAAATCATCGATGGCGATCTTGAATCCCATGGTGCGGTAATGCAACAGTGCGCTGCGCATCCCGTCAAAATCGTAGGTAGGTTGATTTTCAGTGATTTCAATCACCACCCGTGCCGGATCAAGGTTGATCGAACGCATGAAAGCCAGTGTATGGCCATTTATAAAGCTGGGATGCGTCAAGGTCTCAGGACTGACATTGAGAAATAACTGTCCCGGCAGCTTCAATTGGGCAAACGCTTCGAGCACCGTTTGTCTGGCCAGCATTTCAATTTCCAGCGACAAACCGTGTTTGTCTGCTGCGGCAAACAGATTAAATGGCGCGTGCAATGTACTGTCAAGAGGCCCGCGAATCAGCCCTTCGAAACCCAGAAATTTACCGCTTTGCAAATCGAGGATAGGTTGAAACAGCGCACTTAACTGGCGCCGCCTGATAATTTCCTGAAGCAGGGTCAACTGCGGTTCGTGTGAGTGAACAAAACTTGCCATCAACTGCGCATGAGGGGCGCAACGCCCGGAGCGATAGTGTTCAGCAGGTAAGCTGGCGAACATGGTAATTCCCATCATCTGTCGTGAGTTCATCACCATAACCGGATGAGATGACAAAATGATGACGGTTTGCACAGACGAAAAAAAGCGCGTGGTCGCTCTGACGACCCGCGCTCCGTGTGAACCGATGTAGCGATTAGTTGCGTTCGCCCTGTCTGTAATTACGGTCCTGATATGACCTGCGCTGACTGTTGCGGGTTTGATCTTCGATCAGGCTGACACCGACTTGCACCTTTTCACCTGGTTGATAGGGCAACGTGGTGGTCGCTTCCTGTCCGTTGTAACGATAGGTCACCGTATAACCCTTGATGACATCGCGATAATTATCTACATCCCGACAACGCTCAACCTGCTCGCTGCGCGGTGCCTGATCAGGATTAGCGATCCGGTCACCAACCAAAACGCCTGCGATGGCACCCGCCGCCGTCGCCGCTGTTCTGCCCTGCCCGCCACCGACCTGACTGCCTAGCAGACCACCTGCGATTCCGCCGACAATCGCGCCACCCATGGTTCTTTCCTTCGGTGCGCCCTGCACGGTTTCTGTGGAACATTCACGGCGCGGCTCATTCACGCGCTCATAGATAGGCGTGCTGGAAATCACTTTAGCGGTATCGGTAAAATCAGCGGCATACGCCGTACTGTACAGTGAAACAATACTCAACGCTAAAAGACATTTTTTCATTTTATTTCCCCTCGAAGTACAAAATTAATAACGCCATTATGACCAGACAAAGACCAACATGTTCAATATAAAATGTTGCAAATTGTTAACCGTGCGCCATTCTCACCAATCGGTCATTTAGCGCCGGGTTAAACGTATTCATCTCAGTTGGAAACTTATCAAATAAATTAATCAGCGCCAACAACTCATGACCTTCAGGCAAGACTGCTATTTTCCCGACTATCTCCTCCCAGCGTTGCGCATTGAAATGACCGACTAGCCCGCACAATGCATGAGCGCTGCATGCATAATCAAACAGCGGTTCAACCATCCTGTTAGTATTCCCATCATCCTCCCGATCAGTCGGGATACCCTTTGAAAATAATTAATTTTTCAAAATCTGGAAGCTGACTAATTATGCCGTTTCTGGTGCCGTGCAAACTGGACCATGGCCGGTAAAAATGATATCAGGATGACACAGAGGATAATCAGGGTAAGATTGTTTTTGACGACAGGGAAATTACCGAAGAAATATCCGGCTAACGTCAGACTGCCTATCCACGCAACACTACCCAGCGCGCTGAACAACACGAACAGACGGTAACTCATCGAACCGATACCGGCGACAAAGGGGGCAAACGTCCTAATGATGGGCATAAAACGAGCAAACAGAATAGTTTTGCCGCCGTGTTTCTCATAGAAGGCGTGCGTCTTATCCAGATGCTCGTGCTTGATAAACCGCCCCTTGAGCAGGCTAAACAACCGCATCCCGACCAGACGACCGATCCAGTAATTGGTGTTATCGCCGCCAAAGGCCGCCAACATCAGCAGCGGCATCAACCAAGACAAGTGTAACGCACCCAAGCCGCACAAGGCACCCGCCACGAACAGCAAGGAATCACCGGGCAGAAATGGCGCAATCACCAAGCCTGTTTCCGCAAAGATAATCAGGAACAAAATACCGTACACCCAGACACCGTAGTCCTGCACCAGCGCCATCAGGTGGGTATCCAGGTGCAGAACCAGATCTATAAAGGCAGTGATAAATTCCAAATCAAAGTTCCAGGTTTACGGTTTAGGTTTACTACTAACAACTTGCCACTTACGACTTACGTCTGCTTTTAAGGCAACTCGTCTTCAGCGACGATAACTTCGGTCTTGATGAAGTCTTCGCGCGAAACGCCCAGCCACATCAGAATCGGACTTGCCACCAGCACGGAGGAATAGATACTGAACAAAATACCGATCGTCAGCGCCATCGCGAAATAATGCAAGGTCTCGCCGCCCAGAAACAACATCGCGCCAACCATCATCTGCGTTGCACCGTGGGTGATAATGGTACGCGACATGGTGCGCGTAATTGCGTTGTCGATGATTTCGACGGGTTCCGCTTTGCGCATCTTGCGGAAATTTTCACGGATACGGTCAAACACCACCACCGACTCATTCACCGAGTAACCTAATACCGCCAGCACCGCCGCCAGCACCGAGAGTGAGAATTCCCACTGAAAGAAGGCGAAAAAGCCCAGGATGATCACCACGTCATGCAAGTTGGCGATGATCGCAGATAAGCCGAACTTCCATTCGAAACGTACCCACAAGTAACCGACGATTCCCAAGGATACCAGCAGCAAGGCCATCGCGCCGTTCTCGATCAAATCTTTACCCACTTGCGGGCCGACGAATTCGACGCGGCGCATTTCCGCGCTGGCATCCTGGCCGTGCAAAGCCGCCATAACTTGTTCACTTAACTTGGCTCCGGCCAGATTTTGCTTTAATGGAATCTGGATCAGCACATCGTGGCTGGACCCGAAGTTCTGCACTAGCGCATCGGGCACCTGAGCTCCGACCAGTTGCTCACGAACTTTCACCAGATCGGCAGGTTGTGCATAATGCACTTCCATTACCGTGCCACCGGTGAAATCCACGCCGAAATTCAAGCCTTTAGTAGCAAGAAAAAATACCGCGAACAAAAAAGTCACCAGCGAAATTGCCGTGGTGTAACGCCCGTAACTCATGAACGGGATATCGTGTTTAATCCTGAAAAATTCCATTTTTACTTATCCTATCGACACGTTAGTCAGTCGGGCACGGCGTCCGTAAACCAGATTCACGATGGCACGCGAGACCAGCACCGAGCTAAACATCGAGGTCAAAATTCCCAGACACAACACCACCGCGAAGCCCTTAATCGGACCTGAACCGAACAGAAACAAGGCGATACCGGCGATCAGATTGGTGATATTCGAGTCCACGATAGTGGCGAAAGCATTTTCATACCCTGCGTTGATCGCGGCCTGCGGTGAAATCCCGTTGCGCAACTCTTCACGAATACGCTCATTAATCAACACGTTAGAGTCAATCGCCATACCGAGCGTCAGCGCGATACCCGCCATACCCGGCAGCGTCAGTGTCGCCTGCAACATGGATAACAACGCGATCAGGAGCAGCAGGTTGGCCGCCAGCGCCAGCACGGAGATCGTACCGAACATCAGGTAGTAAGCCACCATGAACACCGAGATCAACATGAAACCGATCTTGGTGGAATTAAAACCGCGCGAAATATTGTCAGCCCCCAAACTAGGACCGACTGTGCGTTCTTCGACGATTTCCATTGGAGCCGCCAAGGCACCCGCACGCAGCAACAGCGCGTTATCCTGCGCCTCTTCGGTGCTCATCTTACCGCTGATTTGCACACGACCGCCGCCGATTTCTTCACGAATAACCGGAGCCGTGACGATTTCACCCTTACCCTTTTCGAACAGGATAATCGCCATGCGTTTACCGACATTTTCACGGGTCGCATCCTTAAACTTACGCGCGCCAACCCCGTCCAGATTGATATGCACAGCCGCTTCACTGGTGCGACTGTCGAACCCGGGCTGAGCATCGTTGATGCGCTCGCCGGTCAGTATCACTTGCTTCTTCACCAGCAGCGCATGGCCTTCCTTGTCTTTAAACATCTCCGTACCAAACGGCGCAACACCGTTCTCGCCAATCTGATGTTCGTCATCAACCATGCGAACTTCCAGTGTAGCGGTACGGCCCAGAATATCCTTGGCACGCGCGGTATCCTGCACACCCGGCAATTGCACCACCACGCGATCCGCTCCCTGTTGCTGGATCACAGGCTCTGCAACCCCCAGTTCATTGACGCGATTTCTCAGTGTCAGCAGATTTTGCTGCACGGCCGATTCCATGATGCGGTGTTCCGCTTTAGGCGTTAATTGCGCCTGTAACAGAAACTCGCCACCTTCTTCACGACTGTTCAGGGCGTAATCGGAAAAACGTTGCTTGAGTTGCTCTTCCCCTTTGGCACGGGAGGCGGCATCGCGAAATTTAACCTGCAAGCTATTGCCTTCGCGGCTCACGCCCGAATAGGCGATATTGTCTTCGCGCAGTGAACTGCGAATATCGCCCGTTGCCGCTTCCAGCGCCTTATCCAGCGCGGCCTTCATATCGACTTGCAACAGAAAATGCACACCACCGCGCAAATCCAGTCCCAGATACATCGGCAATGCATGCAAACTGGTTAACCACTGCGGGGAACGCGGCAGCAAATTCAACGCCACCACATAATCCTCTCCCAACTGCGCCTTCAGCACATCCTTGGCTTTCAGTTGCAAGTCCGTATCGGCAAAACGCGCCTTGATGCTGTTGCCATCTAAGGCGATGCGTTCCGCAGTGATGTTGGCGGCTTTGAGCGCAGACTCAACCCCAGCCAACAAAGCCGTATCAGCCTTCAGACTGGCACGCAACGGTAAGATTTGCACGGCTGGCGATTCGCCAAAAAAATTCGGCAAAGTATAAATCAGCCCGATCAGCAAAACAGCCAAAATCAGCAGATATTTCCACAGTGGATAACGGTTCATAACGACCTCAAAAGTGATACGTGCAGCACGCGCTAAATACGCGCGTAACTATTTGCTTACTTGATGGATTTGATGGTTCCCTTAGGCAACACTTTTTGAATCGCGACTTTTTCAAGGGTCACTTCAACATTTTCTGTCAACTCAACACCCACATAAGCTTCGTAAACCTTGGTAACACGACCCAATTCTCCGCCTATCGTCACAATCTCATCGCCGCGTTGCAGCGCTTCAACCATACCTTTATGCTCCTTGGCACGCGTCTGTTGCGGACGCAAAACCAGGAAATAAAACACCGCGACTAGCGCGACCAGTGGCAAATACTGCATGATTCCTTCTTGTACAGAGCCCGTTGCCGCTGCTTCCGCATATGCATTACTAATAAACATGGTATTACTCCAAAGAATATTTCAAAAGGCGCGCATTCTAGCACGAAGCATGTTACAGCTTCATGTTGGCACGTTGCCGGGTGAATCGCTCGACAAATTCAGGGAACGCATCTGCCTCAATCGAGGCGCGTATTTCAGCCATCAATTGCTGGTAATAATGCAGGTTATGGATCGTGTTGAGCCTTGCACTGAGAATTTCTTTCAGGCGGAACAGATGATGCAGATAGCCGCGACTGAAGTTTTGACAGGTATAGCAAGTACAGTCCTCATCCAGCGGGCGCGTGTCCAGCCGGTGCTGGGCATTCTTAATCTTGATATCGCCGTATTGCGTAAACAACATCCCATTGCGCGCGTTACGGGTCGGCATCACGCAGTCGAACATGTCGATGCCTTGCGCTACCGATGCAACCAGATCTTCCGGCGTGCCCACGCCCATCAGGTAACGCGGCTTGAGCTCAGGCAGCTTAGGTGCCGTGTGCGCCAGAATACGACGCATATCCTCTTTCGGCTCACCCACCGATAAGCCACCGATCGCATAACCGTCAAAACCAATGTTCACCAGTTCGGCAAGCGATTCATCGCGCAAGTCTTCATACATCCCGCCCTGCACAATACCGAACAACGCGTTCGAATTTCCCTCGTGCGCCGACTTGGAACGCGCCGCCCAGCGCAGCGACAATCGCATCGAGTCCGCCGCTTCTCGGACGGTCGCCGGATACGGCGTGCATTCATCAAAAATCATCACGATGTCAGAATTCAACACGCGCTGGATGCGCATGGATTCTTCAGGAGTTAAGAACAACTTGTCGCCATTGACTGGAGACTGGAACTTAACACCCTCCTCGGTGATCTTGCGCAGCGCGCCGAGACTGAACACCTGAAAGCCGCCGGAGTCAGTCAAGATGGGACCATCCCAGCCCATAAAACCGTGCAGACCGCCGTGCGCCTCAATTACCTCCAAGCCCGGACGCAGCCACAAGTGAAAAGTATTGCCCAACACAATATTAGCGCCGATATCGCGCAACTCGACCGGACTCATCGCCTTCACCGTACCATAAGTACCCACCGGCATGAAGGCCGGCGTCTGTACTGTGCCGTGCGCCAGCGTCAACTGACCTCGCCTGGCCTTGCCTGATGTCTTGTATAAATCAAATTTCATTTGCAACCTTAAAAATAATTAAATGTGTCGGGATTTATCCCGACCTACCAGCTACCAGCTATTAGCCGATTTTTCTTTCTATCAACATCGCATCGCCATAACTGAAGAAACGATATTGCTGCTCCACCGCATGGCGGTAAGCCGCCCTCATTTCAGCCATTCCGCCAAAAGCACTCACCAGCATCAGCAACGTGGACTTGGGCAAATGAAAATTGGTCAGCAACACATCTACCACGCGAAAATTATAACCCGGCGTAATAAATATCCGCGTCTCCCCCGTACCCGCCGCCAACGCACCTTTTGCCGCAGAACTCTCCAGCGCACGCAAACTGGTCGTCCCCACGGCAAACACACGCGCACCTGCGGCATGCGCCGCCTCAATCGCGTCCACCGTTACCTGTGGAATCTCATAACATTCGCTGTGCATCACATGTTCGCTGACCAACTCCGCGCGCACTGGTTGAAACGTGCCCGCGCCGACATGCAAAGTCACGTAAACGATCTTCACCCCCTTGTCGCGCAAGGATTCCAGCATGGCATCATCGAAGTGCAGACCCGCTGTGGGCGCCGCGACCGCTCCGGCCTCACGCGCGAACACCGTCTGATAACGCGATTCATCTTCCTCTTCCGCCGCATGCGTAATATAAGGTGGCAGCGGCAGACGACCGTAGCGCTCCAGCAATTCGAGCACAGCCTCATCAGAACAAAAGCGTAAATGGTAAAACTCCCCTACGCGTCCGAGCACCTCGACACTTAGTTCAGTCGCTAACAACAGATAACTCCCGGTCACCGGCGATTTGCTGGCACGCACCTGAGCTAACACCTCATGCTCGTTCAACACACGTTCCACCATCACTTCAATCTTACCACCGCTTCGTTTGATACCGAACAGCCGTGCACGAATCACACGCGTGTCGTTCAACACCATCACATCGCCAGCGTTAACCTTCTGTAACAATAGACTAAACAGACTATCTTCCAAAACGCCGTCATGCACATGTAACATACGACTACCACCGCGTTGCTCGGGCGGATGCTGCGCAATAAGCGCTTCGGGTAACACAAAATCAAACTCATCGGTACGCATAAAAAAACAGGACTTTTGCAGAAAGGCGCGATTGTAGTTGATTCGGCCAACTGTTTCATGGATAATGCGCACCTCTCTTGCCGGGGTGATGGAACTGGTAGACGTGCCGGACTCAAAATCCGGTGCCTGAAAGGGCGTGGGGGTTCGATTCCCCCCCCCGGCACCAATTTGTTGTTTTTAGTAGTCCTGAAATGTACTTCAAGCCCTTATGGAATATAGCCTTAAGGGCTTTTTTACGTCCTGAGCAGTCCTACGAATACCCATAGCAGCCGATAAAAAATGCAGTAACATTCGCAGTAACTCGACTTTTTGCACATTCGCAGAGAGAAAGTTACTGCATTTTTGAATGGAGTTACTGCAATGGCTGCGATCAACTTACTCGACGACACCACAATCAAGGCGAAGAAGCCCGACCCTACAAAATCCATACGCATGAAGGATGGCGGCGGCCTTTATGTGCTGGTCAATCCAGACGGCGCGAAGTGGTGGCGACTTGATTACACAATCAACGGCAAGCGCAAGACTTTATCGTTGGGAGTTTATCCGGCCACGACATTGAAAGCCGCACGCCTTAAAGCAGTAAAATCCCGCGAACTGATCGACGCAGGCACAGACCCCAGCGACCTACGCAAAGCAGCCAAACAAGTCCAGGTGCAACAACGAGATGAAGAACGCCGCATTGATGACGGTCTACCCGTTGCCGGATCATTTCAATTTGTGGCGCTGGAATGGTCTGCAATCCCTACCGACAAGAGATCCAACGAGCAGACCGATAAAATCATGCGCTGGATGGTCAAGGACGTTTATCCGTGGCTCGGCAATCGTCCAGTCAATGCAATCACATCACCCGAAGTCAACGCAGTCATTCAGCGCATCGTGGATCGTGGCGCATTGGATATTGCGCGGCGCGTGTTGTTCAATTGCGGACGAGTTTTTAAATACGCCAAATCCAAGGGATATACCAACGACGACCCGACCGCATGTTTGGGAGAGTTCCTGCCCACCAAGAAAGTAAAGAGCCATGCAGCCATTACCGACCCGATAGCTGTAGGGGAGCTACTGCGCGCCATTAACGGCTATACAGGCGCGTTCGTGACCAAGTGCGCCATGCAACTAGCGCCGCTGCTGTTCGTGCGCCCCGGTGAACTTCGTATGGCTGAATGGTCAGAAATAGACCTTGAGAAAGCGGAATGGAATATTCCAGCCGAACGCATGAAGATGAAAGAACCGCATCTCGTTCCACTCTCGACTCAGGCGCTGGCAATACTGCACGAAATCCAACCGCTGACGGGTTCGGGGAAATACGTTTTTTCTGGCGCAAGATCGGCATCGCGTCCGATGAGTGAAAATACTGTCCTGGCTGCATTGCGGCGATTGGATTACACCAATGACCAAATGACCGGGCACGGCTTTAGGGCAATGGCGCGAACAATCCTTGATGAAGTGCTGGGCGTGCGTCCTGATTACATTGAACATCAACTCGCGCACGCCGTCAGGGACGCGAACGGGCGCGCCTATAACCGGACTTCGCATCTACCAGCTCGCAGAGAAATGATGCAACTCTGGAGTGACTACCTAGCCCGACTAGCAGCCGGTGCGGTCGTAATCCCATTCGGCAAAGTGGCGTAAGCAATTAAAGAACACAGCGGAATAAATAGCACTTGCAAATTTAAATAATTACGGTAGAAGGAATTATCAGGAGTTAGATTTGATTTAACTCTTGGTGACTTTGCAATCTGCATAGTTGCCTTTCAGAAATCATTACGAAAGGCTTCAAAATGAACAAATCAACCAGCAGCACATCATCTAATCCGGTCGGCATTCAAGCGCAGCGACTACTGCGCCGCAGACAGATAGAACAACTGCTCGGCATTTCTCGTAGCACCATCTATGCCCGACTAGACCCTAATTCTAAACAGCACGATCCAGCTTTCCCACGCCCGATACAAATTGGCATGACTTCCGGTAAAGGCGGCTCGATTGCATGGGTCGAATCGGAATGTCAGACCTACATCGCGCATCTAATCGCATCCAGCCGCTCACCAGCTTAGGGGGCGACCATGAACCAGATCAATGCACCAGCTTTGGGCGGGAGCGATTCAGCCCACGCACAGCGCCAGCGGCTGTATGAATGGCTTAAAACACACGGAAGGATAGACACGCTTGCAGCTCGTCGCGATTTGGATATTTTAATGCCTGCTGCGCGGGTGTGGGAGTTGAAACATCGCTTCGGGAAGCTAATCAGCAAGGTGTGGGTAGATCGTCCGACAGATTGCGGAAAAGTGCATCGTATCGCGATGTACGTCATGGAAGGTACGCAATGAAACCACCAGCCAAAAGAGAAACGGCCTTTGGGTACGAACCAAAAGCCGCAGATGCAACAATTCCGAGTCAGAATAATACCATGAAGAACGACCATGTCCAGGTGCTGCGCTTCAAAAAACTAAAGGGCGGCGGCATTATCGGTGCGTGCGCGCGTCACAACCTGCGCGAGATTCAGGCAGAGCTAGGGGCTGATAGCCATATCGACCCGCTCAGAACATCGTTAAATATCATCCTGCGTGGCGCTGGCGCTGCTGCTGATGTTGCAGCGGAAGCCGCAAACCTGATGCGTCAGGCAGATATTCACCTACGAAATGCACAAACTGAAAAGTATCAATCAGTCGTTGGGATTGAGTTTATCGCCAGCTTGCCGCGAAATTCTGGAATCAACGAACGTGCGTACTTTGAAAGTTTTGTTGGATATATTGAAAAACGCTTTGAAATTCCAGTTGTGAGCGCAGTTATTCACAACGATGAAGCCGCCCCGCATTGTCATGTGATTACCGTGCCGCTGTTCAATGGGAGATTGATCGGCAGCTCGTTGATAGGCTATAAAAGCAGCGTAACCGCCTTACAGTCTGATTTTCACGCGAAGGTGGGGCAAGCCTACGGACTGACGCGACAACCCCCCGCAAAGCAGTATAGCGCGACAGTTAGAGCTAGTGCCGCACTCTCTGTTGTCAAAGCATTGCAACAAAACCCAAAGGCGTTAAACGATCCGGCTATCCGTGATGCTTTACGGGACGCGCTGACAATATCACTACCCGCAAACCTGCTGGCGCTGCTCAATTTGGATATGCCGAAAATCAAGCCACCGAAGCCGGAAACCTTCGCCGGAATTTGGACACAGAACAAGCCGGAACGGAAGATTAAAAAGCCTATAGGGAATATTGCCAGCATAAAGCCTATAGGGAATATTGCTGAAATTAAGGCCGAAAAACAAGAAAGCCTATCCTGTGTAGGCTTTATTTCTTCCGCGCCAATTCTTGAGCCTACAAATCCATCAGTTTCAGGCGATCCCGACGACGAATACACCCGCGAACGAGACACAGAACAAACGTTCGGATATTGGGACTCAGAGCGCGGGGAGTATGTCCGCACGCCACCACCCAGGACGCGTAAAACTGCGCCAGCAATCGAGCAGACGCGCGCGCAGATAATCGACTTGCAGACTAGGCGATCAGCATGAGTGCCGTTACCGACTTCAACGCAGACCTTGCACGCAGTCAGACCCCGGCTATTCATGCCGCCGTATGGAAGGCGATCAGCGAACGTGAACCGGAAGCACTGGCCATTCATCCGGCACACCCAGAGAACGACAAGATCGGCGTGGATTACTGGATTGAGTATCAGCACGTCAGGATGGAAGGGTTGGACGTAAAAATCAGGGCACAAGACTATTTGCACAAAGACCCGCGCACGGCATTTATTGAACTGATAGCGAACACGCGGACGGGTAAATTAGGATGGACAGTTGATCCACTAAAACGGACTGATTGGATTTTGTTCTATTACATCGACACCGACAGGCATGTTTTATATGCCGCCCGTCAGCTGCGTAATGCGGTCATCATCTATCGAGAGTATCTGATCGGTGTCGGTCGACCGCAAACCACCGCAACGAAATCACGCGGCGGTAGTTACGACAGCTTTGGACTGATCGTCGCGCACCGTGACTTGATGCGCTGCATCGTAGCCAATAGTCACAGCAAACCTGTCAAGGCGGATTAATGCACAGACCACACCCAGCTCGGGACGATCGGCACAAGGACGCTTTAACGGGCTTGTGTTTGACGGGCAGGTTGACGGCAAAGTGATAGTTACCAAGACGCTGAGCGCCAGTTCGGTCACAGTGAATCGCGGCGTGGTTACACTGGCGGTTACACAAAAAAAGGGTGTGGATTGAACGAGTACGCAGGTCGGTGCGCAGAGAAATGCAACATCGCGCAATAGAACGCAACAGCCGCATCCGCCATGCTTAACTGCAACCTTAACGGGGAATTGGCTATCCGGTCAGTTCGGTTTCAGCTATGAATTGCTAACAAATGCTATGGTTTCGGCTATGGTTTCAACGGAAACACGGTTCGCATGGATTTGTACTGCGCACCGACTTACTGCGCAGGGCACTACGCACCGATTCGACACTTCGCACTAACCCACTTCGCGGGACACTTCGCACTGATTGAGCGGTACGCATGAAGCTGGTACGAAAGGCGGTACGAAGGGAATGACGGGCAAGGCACAGCGCCTGAACCGCTATTTAGTTTTCCCCCAAGGGTGAATACGTGTTTCAGCGTTGAATTGCGAATCGTCGGATGGGATGTCTGGTGCGCCGTCACGGCGTAGAAAAATCGGAATGCCATAGTCGGTATTGTTCTGGTGCAATCTGCGCTTCCTGACGATGTGAACGCAGACATAGCAGATAATCGCTGCAATGATGCACAGGCCGATGGTGTAACTCATGGTGGCGTTATCAGGTCAATCGGCAATCTTGCGAAGCCAACGCATAAAGAAATTGGCGGGGTGCGGGGTGAATGAACTGGCTGTATGTGACGCGCAATCAGGATGTGCGCCGTTCTTTTCGCCACATTGTTCTGACTCCGTGGCAGGCCGCCCCACCCGGTCACGGTAATGTTCAGCGTGAGACTGTTCGGAAATAACGACCATTGAATATCACCAGGTTAAGAAATGAAAGCCGCTTTGGAAAGGCCGGGCCCAGCCTTCCACAGATACCGGTAAATCTGCCCCGTTTGCTGTATCGCTCCCATCGTAAACCGGAAGAACGGACGCAATCCCATCGGGCAAAGTTGATTCCCCACTCCGAACAGATACCCCGTTTCTGATATAGCGTCCGGCGCTACGGGCTTTGTAGACAATCTCCTAAGCCGGAGAGAATGCCCTGATGGTTAAACCCCCGAAGTGGACGGACAATGTAACGCACCATCGCGCATAAGGCAATCAATGCTGGCGCAGCTTGTGGCGATTGACAGTCGAGCCACGAAGCCCCATAGTTGCACCACTGGCACACATTGTCAGTCAGGATTGGCGTCCTGAGTAAGGGCGGATAGACCGCCATGCAATAGCGGTTTTTTTACGTCCGTCGGTATTGCCCCAGTTTGGGCGGTAGTGTGGGGCAGCTTCGGCTGCGCTGATTCCTTTACTCAGTACGCCAACTCACATTTGCCGCCCACCCTATTGGCGTAGTGGTGAGCGGTTTACTCAAACCGTAAAGGAGTTACACCATGCAATCAGCTATCAGCGCCAGCACATCCACAACACAATTAACCACTAACCGGGTATTAACCCCATCCGAGCAAGCGTCTGAAAACGCCGCTATGGCTAAGATGTTTGCCGAAGTCCACAAGGCTGAAGCGAAGGCCAGAGCGCCCCAGGTCGCCACCATTCATGCGGTGATGCAGTTGGTAGACAACGCAACCTATTCACGCGCAGCACTGGACAACCTGTCAGGCCTATTCGCGGCTATCGAGCAACTGTCCGACAAGCACAGCACAATCAGCAAACTTGCAGCGACCGGAAAATATGTGGCGGACGATTGGGAGAACTTCAACGACTCTCAGCAAGAAGAGTGGCAGGATAAATTGAACACACTCAGGGCGAGCAGCGAAGGGGTGACAGCATGAACGCCGCCCAACCAGTAGAGCAGACCATCGATGCGGTGTGTCTTACCAGTAATGTGATGTGGCAGCTCTGGGAGCGCGCTTCTGATAACTTGAGTGAACAGGAACTGGAATGGTTCGCAAAGGCCACAGAATACGCACAGAGCGAATCGCGTAACTTGCGTGATGTTGTGTCCGGCCTTGGCTGTCTGATTGCGTCTGACACCCACAGCGGAGCGTTTCAGGATGACCACAACCTGCCCCCGCTGCTCTTCTCGCTATCCGCTCAACTCGACACCATCACGGGTATGATTGAAATCGGCAGCGCGGCTAATGACAGGCTGCGAATGCCAGAGATGCATCAACGATTCAGGGATGCACATGGGCGCGGTTAATCGTCGCATTCAATCAGCCGAAAATCCGGCTGAGTAAAAATAGACCGCTGGCGCTGTGATAGCCCTGGCGGTTTTTAACTTCCGCTGTTTGTGTGACTCTTCGTGACTACGCGTAACACTGCGTGACTGACAGATAAGCCAATAATTCGCGACGGCCGGCTCTCCGAAATTCTGACTTCAAAAGCTTAGGCAATTTACATTTGAACCATTCACGTTACAGTTTGTTGATTTCATGCGATTGTTGACATTTATCTGTTGTTGCTGCAAGTGTAATTGCTGTTGTTGCACGATACTATCGGTCACATTTTTTTGTTGCAGTATTGAATTTCGTTGCGCTTCGAGAGCAAGTTGATTTCCTTTGAATCGTGAATCTTCTGTCTCTTTGCGGAACTCTGCTTCTATTTGTGCAATAGATTCATTCTCAAAAACGGTCAAGGCACTTCTTTTCTTTGAATATTCAGAATAGGTAAGGCTACCATTTACTAACGCAACCAAGAGCGTCTGTTCAGCATTGCTTGCTGCATCAATAACATTAAGCAAGGCAAGTGGTGTTCTCTGCGCAATTTTAGATTCGTGCATTATCTTTATGCACGCATCACGCATGTTTCCCCACTGCTTTAGCGCATGTATTTCTTCCTTAGAAGGTTTTGTATTATCTGCAAGCATAGAGAATGTCTGGTCTTGAGTTCCAGCCAATCCAACCTTTTCTTTAATTATTGAAAACTCAGGACTTGCAGCTAGAGCATTGAAGCATGACTGATAATTATTTTTATCAGCTTCTATTTTAAAATGCACAAGAGATAGTTGCTGGCGGAATTGCTCGGATGCGGCTTCCACTAAATTGCTGATAGATTTATCACGCATGGACATTGTACCCATACCATGATTTACTGACTCGGCACTTGCAACAACGCCTACTCCGGGCTTAATTAAGTTAATCTTGACCGATGTCGACATTATGCTCGGGTCGAAATTGATTTCGAGTCGAAGTGCATCAGGGTCATCGGTATACCCGACCCTAAATCCATTTGCTATCAGTGGCGAGAAAATGCGCTGCGCATAACCTGCAATTTCAGGATTCAAAAATTCTGGCTGCCTAATCGTTACAGGTGCGGACATGGAGCCACCAATTGATTTACCTGTAGTAGCGCATCCGGCAAGTGAAGCCACAAAAATTGACGTTAAAATAATTGCAAACAATGTACGCATAAAACACTCCAAAATAAGTACCCTTGCACATCCCACACCTTCAGCCACTCATCCAACTACTCGCGAAGTATACGCATAAGTGAATACACAGTCGCACTAAAACCTGTTAACCGACTGGGTTATTCTGGGTTGCGGGTGAGATATTCGGGTAAAGTCAAGGTTTGATGATCCTGAGCAGCAAAATCAAAATGCAGTAACAAATGCAGTAACTTTTCAGATTCTACGATTCATGCCCCGTAAAATATAGGTTTTTGGTTCCCCCCCCCGCACCAAGATTTAAACTAAAGCCACTTTATTAAGTGGCTTTTTTCATGCCCGAATACAAAGTCTTCCTACACACACGTCCATCCTGCCGCACAACATTGCCGCAATTATTGCGTTTCAAAATAAATTAAAAATAAATTGAAAATGACGTCAACCATTCTCAACGACAGCACGTTGTATGCTCCGACACCAGAGTGTCGGCTTCTAGCCTAACGAATTATTCATCAACTAAATATTGGAGTTTACAATGAGCAAACTGTTATCTGTATTGATCGCTGCTGCATTCGCTGCTGTTTCTTTCTCTGCTGTTGCTGCTGACGCTGCTCCTGCTGCAGCTCCAACTGCTGCTGCCGCTGCTCCTGCTGCTGCTCCAGCTGCTAAAAAGCATCACGCTAAAAAGCATCACGCTAAAAAAGCAGCCGCTGCTGCTGAAGCTGCACCAGCTGCCAAGTAATATCGGCACGGTGTAAGAATAAAAGGCAGAGGAAACTCTGCCTTTTTTGTTTTGTGCCAACCTAAGTGATACCATTCACTGACCTGTAACGCCTCCCCCATAAAAATGATCTGGAAACCCAACGTCACCGTCGCCGCCGTCATCGAACGGGATGGCAAATTTTTGCTGGTCGAAGAAGAGACCTCTCAGGGTTTACGATTTAATCAACCCGCAGGACACTGGGAACCTGGCGAATCATTAATTGCAGGCACCATACGCGAAGCACTGGAAGAATCCGCCTACGACTTCGAACCTGAATTTTTAACCGGCATTTACCGCTGGCGCGCGCCGGAATCCGATACGACCTATTTACGCTTTGCCTTTTGCGGCAAATTACTCGATCACCATCCGGGACGCCAGCTTGACGACGGCATCCTGCGCGCCGTCTGGCTAACCCCCGACGAAATTCGCGCCACGCAAGAACGTCATCGCAGCCCGCTTATTTTGCGCTGCGTAGAAGATTATCTGGCCGGAAAACGCTACTCACTCGATTTGCTGGTGCACTATGAATAAAAACAAACGCGTTGTCGTCGGCATGTCCGGCGGCGTGGATTCCTCCGTCACCGCCCTGCTGCTCAAGGAACAAGGCTATGACGTGATCGGCCTGTTTATGAAAAACTGGGAAGACGACGACAACAGCGAATACTGCTCCTCGCGTCAGGATCTGCTCGATGCCGTATCGGTCGCCGACACCATAGGCATTCCCATCGAAGCGGTCAATTTTGCCAAGGAATACAAGGATCGCGTTTTCAGTTCATTTCTGCGCGAATATCAGGCGGGTCGCACCCCCAACCCTGACATTCTTTGCAACGCGGAAATCAAGTTCAAGGCGTTTTTGGATCATGCCATCGAATTGGGCGCGGACACCATCGCCACCGGACATTACGCGCAAGTTATTGAAAATAATGGATTATTTCAATTACTCAATGCGACTGATCAAAGCAAGGATCAAAGCTACTTTTTGCACCGTTTGAATCAGGCTCAACTCTCGCGCGCCATGTTCCCGCTGGGCAAGATACTCAAATCCGACATACGCAAAATCGCCGAACAGCACGGCTTGTGCAATCACGCCAAAAAGGACAGCACCGGCATCTGCTTTATCGGCGAACGCCCGTTCCGTGAATTTTTGAGCGGCTATCTGCCCACCACACCTGGCGAGATGCGCACTCCTGAAGGAAAATTGGTCGGGAAACATATGGGGCTGTCGTTCTACACCTTAGGACAACGCCAGGGCTTAGGCATAGGCGGCATCAAGGAACAAGGCGCCGGGAAACCGGACGCGTCAGTCCAGCACGAACCCTGGTTTGTCGCCGCCAAGGACATGGTGAACAACCGCTTGATCGTGGTGCAGGGGCACGACCATCCGGCACTGCTCTCGCCCGCCCTCACCGCGCTCGACGCCCACTGGATCAGTGGTAGCGCGCCCGAAGTGAATCACCCTTATGCGGCCAAGACGCGTTATCGTCAGGCGGATGCGCCGTGCCAAATCACCGCTTTATCGGGCGATCAGTGTTCAGTTTCCTTTGAACAACCGCAATGGGCCGTGACCCCCGGACAATCGGTCGTCTTCTATGACGGTGAAGTGTGCCTGGGTGGTGCAATCATCGAGGCAGGACAATAGTTTTTTAGGCTGACCCCAGCAATCGCTCTGTGCCCTCGGGGGAGTTAACTATGTCAGCTGCGAACATGACCAGCAAAGGTCAAACACCATACCCGCTATCGTGCGGGCCGCGCTCGGTGTTGTGACGGGAGACCGGGTGGAGCTTGTCCTGACTGAACCCGGACATTTTGAATTGGTGGCCGCCACCCGATCCGTAAAAGCACTTAAAGGACTGGTGAACAAGCCAGCTTCACCCGTTACGATTGAGCAGATGAACGACGCAATCGCAAGGCAAGGGGCAGAATCAAAATGTTCGGCTTGGACACCAACGTACTCGTTCGTCGTGAAAAATCTATAAAGTCACTTTATAATCTTCAGCCGACAACACCGTGTCATACAAGCCTACATTTTCATCCTCGTGTTTAGAAATTCCCGCGTATTCCAGGCTTGCATCTTCGTAGCGTTTGAATTTATACACCGCATCGTTCATCAGTCCGCTATTGAACACGCCAAGGCTGACTAACAATTCAAAATCTTTTTGCGTCAGTCCAGTCACCTTTTTGAACAAGCCGGGTTCAAGTTGCACAATCACATCTTTCAAACTGCGCTCACGGTAATCGGTCAAATACATAAACACCGGAATGCGCGTGGCAAATTTAATCAGCTTTTCCTGAATTTGCTTGCGCATGGATTTGTATTCTTTTTCTTCCTCGGTCAGTTGTTTCTTTTCGGTTGGCGTTAAGTCGCGCTCACTGGCTTCGGCTTTGGCTTTTTTAACCGAATCGGATTTATTGATGATGGTTTCAATATCCTGATTCAAGGTGCGGAAACCCTCGATATTCATCAACGCCTTCATCGCATCGGCGTTGCGCATCAGCTTTTCCAGCGTGCCGTTATCCACATTGACCAGCAGCGCACTTTCCCAACGCCGCGCCAGCAAAGTCGCCGTCGTACCGCTCATCGCCATATCCAAAATGCCGGCGGCATCAATTTCTTTCATCGAACTGCCGTCGTAGGCCAGTACCGGCAAAAAGTGAATGAACTCGGCGACTTTGGCTTCGGGATTATTTTCATCCACATTTAAGCGGCAACTGTAATCGGCGATTTGGCGCAAGGCGCGGTCGGGTGCAAAATCGAACACATAGCATTCGTTTTTGACGATCAATTCATTGTTGGGATCATTCGCGTCATGTCCGCGCAACACCCACGGCGTTTGTACCCGAAATGCCGCTTGAAAATACGTTTCGGGGCTGGAGGCGTTGCGTAACATCAAAATACCCGTCCACGGTGCGACCGACACGCCCGTAGTCAGTTTACCGCACGACAAGGTGATGGTTTTAGTTTGTAGCGGATTGCCCATTGCACGCTTAACAGGTGGCAACGCCTCCGTACCGATGCCCGCATCATTGCCTGCCGCCACAACCACTTTGTAATCCTGATAAAAACGATTTTGTTTTTGCTGGATTAAGTTATTCATGGCATGACACGAAGCCACTGTCGGCAAAAACCAGAAAGTATGCGACAACACATTCAGTAGCCGCACATCCGAAAACGGCATAGGGGGTTTTTCTGCGCCCAGTTTCAAATTATCAATCGTGGTTTCCGCAAACGCGCCACGGATTAAATCCAGCCATTTTTGCACTTCATTTTCGTAGGTGAATTTCGCCAGCAATCCTTCGCCATTGGCGGTAAAAAACACGTTCAAATCAAACTCGTTAAATTCGCCTTTGATGGCCACATCACGAATCGCATCGGGTAATTTATAAGTCAGCATCACCATGCGCGGCAAGGCGGCGTAAGGATTATTGGCGGCTGTCCAAGCTTCTTTGGCTTTTTGCTCGTCGGAATACGTCCAGTTGTAAATTTGCTCCTCGATAAATTCACCGGAAGAAATTGCACGAAACGGCGTGCCCGACAAATACAAATAGGCGCGTGTGGTAATCGGCATATTGCCTTCGTCAAAATACGCCATCGCCTCACCTTCGGCGGCGACTAATTCCATCTTATCTTCCGCTTCAAATAATTCTTTCGCCGTGTCGCGCCACGCGCCGTAATGGTATTCATCGAACACCACGCAATCCCAATTCGTCGCATGTACCCATTCGTTTTGCACCTTGATGCCGCCCACCGCATTTTTACCCAGATAATCTTGAAACGAGCCGAAACACACCAGCGGCTTCGCATTGTCTATCTGCGCTGCTTGCAACCCGTCCCGCGCTACAAATTGCCAATCCGCAAAATCTAAATGATTGGCTAAATCTTCTTCCCACGCATTTTGCACGGCAGGCTTAAAGGTCAAAATTAGCACCTTCTTCCAGCCCATTTTTTTCGCTAATTGATAAGTGGCGAACGTCTTGCCAAAACGCATTTTTGCGTTCCACAAAAAGTGAGGCGTCTTGTCAGGATTTTCCCCACTAAAGCTTGCGAAGTATTCCACCGCCTTTTCCACCGCCGCCTGTTGTTCCGGGCGCATGGCAAAACTCAACGTGCGCTGCTCGTCATTCACCTTGCCCGTTTTGACTTCTACAATTGCCACTTGCACCGCCGCCAAATTGCATTGAAACCATTCCCCGTTGACGCGCTGAATTTGCTTACGTGTCAGCACACGATGCACATCATGGTCGGTGAAAAAGCTGCCATCCTCGCGCAGTGCAATGTCGTCTAATTCGATTTTGTAAGACTGGCTGGGCAAGTTGACGGGGTACTGTTCCGCCACACGCGCTTGCACAGTTTTGGTGGTGTAGCCAACTTTCAGGCAATCCGCATAACGACTGTCCGAATAGGCGTAGATTCTTGGCGGATTGAGCGGCGGGAAAAAGGTGTTACTCATCGGACAATTCCATCGGGCGAATCATGGATTCGATGAAGGTGATTTCTTCAGCAGTGAGGCCGTATTTTTTGTAGAGTTTTTCATCTGTCCACGATTCGGATAAGTCCTGGATGGGGACAAATGAAAATCTGTCTTTGGGATTGTCTTGAGAAATTTTTCTCAGAAAAACCATAAATCTAAAAAATCTTGTACAAATGTAATCGGATAAATTTTTGGCTTGTTCTGGATTATTGAGAACACCGCAGACTATATAAGTCTCTGTACAACAACTATTTATTCCAGCAATGATCGGTTTTCCGATAATTTGATGTGGATAGGTGTAGCCACCATTATATGAACGGCTGACAATTACTTTATTCTTGTCAATCCATTGAGAATTTTGTTCAACTTTCTCTCGCGCTATCCAGCCAATCTCCTTGAAAGCAAATATTTTTACACCACCGTTAAATTCTTGTTTTTTGTAATCTCTAAAATTTGTCCTAAATCCGAACGGTTTTTGCGATGACATCTTTGTGTCAAATGTGATTTCAGAAAATTTTTGGACTTTTTCTAAAATTGGAATTGCATCGTTGGGACGCACCAATACATCGTATTTGCCGATGTCTCGTATCATTGGTTTTAGATACTCATTGTTTATAACGGGGGAAACTTCGCAAGCTCCTTTATTTTCTTTATCCCATAAAAAATAGCAAACGCCTCCCTTTATTTCAACACCAGGAAAACAGTCAGCTGCATTATGAAAATCGACTATTTTTCTAATGCTTTTATCTGCAAGCATTGCTTTGCGGAATCCATCCAGCCCTTTACCGCCAGCAAACCAACGTGAAGGAATGATCATCGTCAAATATCTTGGGTTGAGCTTTTTCGCTTGCTCCACAAACTTGTGATAAATCGGTGATGCGCTGGCCTGCGCCCCTCCATCGCTCAACTGATACGGCGGATTGCCAACAATGATGAGTAAGGTCACTGATCCCGATGGTCTTTTCAGCGTAGGCGGTCAAATAGCGTGATGGGTCGGTGAAGATCCCCCTCAAGGAACTTGAACAAACGAACCCTTTGGGGGAGTCTCTGGTTACCCAAGC